>JAABUV010000903.1_pt1 | contig 44368 bp, 37 predicted proteins | sample 5559971 | NCBI WGS metagenome assembly JAABUV01 (sample SAMN10711881, study PRJNA513362) | rock metagenome | isolation source: Antarctica rocks | place: Antarctica: Victoria Land, Knobhead nord | collected 2015-12-19 | reverse complement strand
GCAATCGGCAAGCTCAAGCGGTTCAAACGCGTCGCCATGCGATGCGAGAAGACCGACACCAGCTACTCAGCCATCATCAGTTTTGCGTGCGGACTGATGTTGGTTAAATCCGTCCACACGGCCTAGCAATCGGCAGGATTGGTTGGAGAGGCGTGATCCCGTCGAGAAGACACCGACCCAGTCATCCAGCAGATCATTGTTAGGATGCGGCCTAGGGCAGCGAGAGACAAGCAATGTTGAGGCTCCGCCCTGAACTCCGCCAAGGGCTCCTGGCCTCCGGCAGGTTCGGGCGCCGCTGCCCGAAGGTTTCAACGACCCTTTTGGCTGTTGGAACCGCCAGCGAAGGCGAGCCCGGCCGTGTTGGCTGCCTTGCCGCAGGCCTCTTCCGCTTGCCCTTGTCCCGGCGCTGCGCCATAGCACCGGCATGGCTGCACACGGGGAGCTTCGCGACTTCGAGCTGGCACTGCTGACCCTGACGGGCGGCGCGCTCGCGCTCGCGGTGGCGCTCGGCATGGAGCGGTTCGCGGGTCTGGTGCCATGCGCGCTGTGCCTGGTGGAGCGCTGGCCCTACCGGATCGTGGCGCTGCTGGGCCTGGTGTCGATGTTCCTGCAACCGAGATGGTCGCGCCCGGTGCTGTGGCTCGCCGCGGGAACCTTCGCGGTCGCGGCAGGGCTCGGGGCCCTGCATGTCGGCGTGGAGCTCGGCTGGTGGCCCTCGCCGTTGCCGGAGTGCGCCGCGCCCCGCCTGGCCGGCGGCAGCGCCGCGCGGCTGCTCGCGAGCATGCCGGCCCGACCGTCCAAGCCCTGCGACGACCCCACCTTCCTGATCCCCGGGCTGCCGGTGTCGATGGCGGCGCTCGGCGCGCTGTACGCCCTGGTGTTCGCGGTCGGCCTCGCCATCTGCCTGTGGTGGAAACGGGAGCGGGCACCATGGACCAGCCGCTGGGCGTGAACGCCGCGATCGACAAGCCAGGCCTTGTCGCCGACGCCGCCGCGCCGGGCGCAGGCAGTGCGACGCCCGCGTCCCGCGCCCCCGTCACGGCAGGGCCGGCCTCCCGCAGCCCGCAGCCTGCGACGCGGCTTGCCGGGGTGCTTCCGGCGGTGTGCGGCAGCGCCGACTCCGGGGAGCGCCGCCCTCTCCCCGGCGACCTCACGCCGCGTCGGGCGTTGGAGCGGATGATCCGCGTGGATCACGCCGGCGAATACGGCGCCAAGCGCATCTACCAGGGCCAGCTCGCGGTGCTCGGCAACAGCGACAAGGCCGACATCCTGCGTCACATGCAGGCGCAGGAGCAGGTCCACCTCGACACCTTCGCCGGGCTGGTCGCCACGCGCCGGGTGCGCCCGACGCTGCTGCTGCCGCTGTGGCACGTCGCGGGCTGGGCGCTGGGCGCTGCGACCGCCGCGATGGGCGAACGCGCGGCGATGGCCTGCACCGTGGCGGTGGAGGAGGCGATCGACGAGCACTACGCCGCCCAGCACGAGACGCTCGGCGACGACGAGGCGGCGCTGCGCGACACCATCGACGTGTTCCGCGAGGAGGAGCTGGAGCATCGCGACATCGGCCTGGAGAACGAGGCGGAGCTGACGCCGGGCTACAAGGTGCTGTGCGCGCTGATCAAGACCGGCTGCAAGGTGGCGATCGCCGTCAGCGAGCGGGTGTAGCGCGGTGGTCGCGCCACATCGTCCGCCCGGGCGTGGGGCCTAGCCATGGGCGCCGCGACGTGGCCGTTGCGCGATGACGCAACGGCCCTGGCCACGACCCTCGCGCCAGGTCGCGATGTCCATGGCGGGGCAGCAGCGCCGCTCACCGGACCTGATGGCGACATCCGGCCCGACACGTCCGTAGCCGCCGGCGTGACGCACGCGGCCGTGCTGGTGCGCGAGATCGCCTGGCTGGAGCCGGCCGAGGCCTTCACGCTCTGGGCCGGCAGCGACGGCTTGGCGTTCCTCGACAGCGCGGGTCTCGTCGGCGCCCGCAGCCGGTTCAGCTACCTTTGCGTCGAGCCGTTCCGCACCCTGCGCTGCGGTGCCGACGGGCCGCTGGTGCCGGGTCGCGCGTCCGGAGTGGCGGCTTGTGCCGACCCTGCCGCCATCCGTGACGCCGCCGATGGTGGCGTGAGCGTCGATGGGGTTGCCGTGCACGCCGACCCGTTCACCGCGCTGGAAGCCGAGTTGCGCCGTTTCCGGCTGCCGCCCGGGGCGGGGCCGCTGCCGTTCTGCGGCGGCGCGGTCGGCCTGCTCGGCTATGGGCTGGGCCGCTGGCTGGAGCGGCTGCCCTGCCGCCACCCCGACGACCTCGACATCCCGGACGCCTCGATCGGCTTCTACGACCTGGTGCTGGGCTTCGACCGAGCCGAGCGCCGCGCCTGGGTGATGTCCTCCGGTTTCCCCGAGACCGATCCGGCTCGCCGTGCCGCGCGCGCCGCCGCCCGGGCCGAGTCCGCTCTGCGCCGCCTTGCCGGCCCGCGTCCCGGAGCCGCTGTGCCGTCCACCCTGCCGCAGGCGGGGGAGTGGCGGGCGGAACTGGATCGTGCCGGCTACGAGGATCGCGTGCGGGAGGCCCAGGCTCTGATCCGCGCCGGCGATATCTTCGAGGTCAACGTCAGCATGCGTCACCGGGCTGCGCGCGCCGTCCCGCCCGACGCTGCCGCCTGCACCGACGAGGCCGTCCACCTGGCGCTCCGCGCGGCCAGCGCCAACCCGTTCGGCGCCTTCCTGCGCTGCGGCCTGCGCCTCGCCGTGGCCTCCGCCTCGCCGGAGCGCTTCCTGCACCTGGACACGCAGGGCTGGGTCGAGACCCGCCCGATCAAGGGTACCCGCCCGCGCGGCGCCACCCCGGAGGCCGACGCCGCCCTGCGCCTGGAACTCGCCGCCAGCGAGAAGGACCGTGCCGAGAACCTCATGATCGTCGACCTGATGCGCAACGACCTCGGCCGCGTGTGCCGCATCGGCAGTGTCTCCGTCCCTGCGCTGTGGAACGTGGAGACGTTCAGCAGCGTGCACCACCTTGTCTCCGTGGTCCGCGGCTGCCTGCGCGAAGGCCTCGGCGCGGTGGACCTCCTGCGCGCCACCTTCCCCGGCGGCTCGGTCACCGGTGCCCCCAAGGTCCGGGCGCTGGAGGTTATCGACGCTCTGGAGTCCTCTCGTCGTGGTCCGTACTGTGGCGCCGTGGTGGCGATCGGTTTCGACGGCGCCATGGACAGCTCGATCGTGATCCGCACTCTGGTCCTCACTCCTGAAGTCGTGCTCGCGCAGGCTGGCGGCGCGGTGGTTAGCGACTCCGATCCCGGCGACGAGTACGACGAGATGATCACCAAGGTGTCGCCGCTGCTCCACGTTTTCGGAAAGTGAGCGGGGCGGGTCGGGTCGCAGGAACCCGGCAGCAAAGCAGCAAGCAAGGCTGGGTGCTACCCAGACCCGCCAAAGGCCCAAGGCCTTTGGAAACCTCTTGCCCAAGCAAGTGGATTTCAAAGGCTAGGCCTTCGGCGGAGTTTGAGGCGGAGCCTCAACCTTGCCTGCGTTGCCTGGCTTGCTGGCCGGGAAGCCAGGCGTGACCGGCGTGCTCTGGCTCGATGGCCGCCTCCAGGCCGCCTCAGTCGCCCGGGTCTGCCCTGCCGACCGCGGCTTCACCCTTGCTGACGGCGTATTCGAGACTATCCTGGTCCGCGCAGCACAGCCCGCGCACCTTGCCCGCCATCTCCGCCGCCTGCACGACGCCGCTAATCGCCTGGGCCTCGCCGTGCCCGCCGGCGACGCTGCGATCGCCGCTGCCGTCGCTGCGACCTGTGCCGCCAACGCCGTGTCGGACGGCTCCGCTCGTCTGACCCTGACCCGTGGTCCGGCGCCGCGTGGCCTCGCGCCGCCGGAGCACCCTGCGCCCACGCTGCTCGTCACCGTCGCCACCGGCACGGCACCCGAACACGCCCTCGCCGTCGTTACCGCACAGACCACGCGCCGCAACGAGTTCTCTCCCCTGTCGGCAATCAAGTCGCTGAACTACGGCGACTCCCTGCTTGCCCGCACCGAAGCCGTCGGCCGTGGCGCAGACGAGGCCGTGCTGCTCAACACCGCCGGCCGCATCGCGGAGTGTGCGGCGGCCAACCTGGTGTTCCTGTCCGAAGGCCGGCTGCTCACCCCGCCGGTTCGCGACGGGGCGCTGCCCGGAGTCATGCGTGCCGTGCTGATCGAGCGCTGCGGGATTGCGGAGGCGCCGCTTGGGCCCGGCCACCCAATCGACGCCCTGTTCGCCACCAGCAGCCTGGGCGTGCGCAGCATCGCCTGCCTTGACGGCACCGCGCTGCCCCAGCGCGACGACCTGCTCGCGACGCTGCGCTCGGCCGGCGCGCAGGCGTGAGCCGAAGGGGCGGGCACAACTGCGAGGCAGCCAGCAAGGCCGGGCTCTGCCCGGACCCGCCAAAGGCCTCTCCTCCAAGCATGGGGCCTTTGGAAACCCATCTCTTGAATCCAGGTCTTCAAAGCTCGCCTTTGGCGGAGTTTGAGGCAGAGCCTCAACCTTGTTTTTCTCTTGTGCCTTCGTACCAGCGGCCTCAGCCCCAGCAGGCTTCCCCATCGCTGGCTGGCCCGGCCTCTCGCTTTCTTCGCCCACCTTGGCCTTGAACCCAGCCGCGTCGCGCCCCTCTTTCAGCCGTTGTCAACGCCTGGCGTGCAGACTGTGCTTGATTGGTACGCTTCCACGCGCCAAGACTGCGCCGTTGAACCCAGGTTCGACCTCAGCGTGCAATGATCAAAGGAGCTTCCGATAGCCAGAGGACCCATGCAGGCCGCCCCGAGTCGCGACGGGCCGCGCGTGAACGAGGATATCCGCGTGCCGCAGGTGCGTCTGATTGACGCCGAGGGCGAGATGCAGGGCGTGATGGGCGCGCGCGACGCTTTGCTCCGCGCCTATGCTGTGGGCCTCGACCTGCTCGAGATCAGCCCGAATGCCGACCCGCCTGTCGTGAAGATGGTCGACTACGGCAAGTTCAAGTACGAGGCCCAGAAGAAGAAGAACGAGGCCAAGAAGAAGCAGCGTGTCATCGAGATCAAGGAGGTCAAGGTTCGTCCGAACATCGACGATCACGACTACCAGGTGAAGCTGCGCGCGATGCACTCGTTCATCGACGAGGGCGACAAGGTCAAGGTCACGCTCCGGTTCCGTGGCCGCGAGATGGCCCACCAGGACCTTGGCGTGAAGGTGCTGGAGCGCATCCGCACCGACATGGATGAGAAAACCAAGGTGGAGCAGATGCCCCGCATGGAGAACCGTCAGATGATCATGGTGCTCTCCCCGCGGTGACGTCCTGGTCGGGGCGCGCAGCCCCGGCCAGCGACTGGCACTTGTTCAAAAAACAAAACGTCAAGGCGTGTTGTCCGACGATCACGCGCAATTGTAACTTCCCATGTCTCAGCACGTTGTCACGTGGTCGAGCGTCACGCAGTGACGCCAACCGGGAGCGACGCCATGCTGAAATGGGCCATCATCTTCTTCGTCATTTCGATCGTCGCCGGGGTGTTCGGCTTCACCGGGATCTCGGCGGCTACCGCAGGTATTGCGAAGATCCTGTTTTTTATCTTCATCGTGATCTTCCTGGTCTTCGTCATTTTGGCGATCATGGCAGGTAGAGCCCTCCTGTAGCGACGAAGATCGGAGGCGCTGCTTTTGGTCTCCGCCAAGGGCTTGCCTCCGGAAGCCTCGACCCAGCCGGCGGCACGGCCTTGGCGACGTGCCGCCGGCTTCATGTGTGCCGGTCCAGGGGCGGCTCGCCCCTGGCGGGTCTGGGCAGAGCCCAGGCTCGCTGTCCTGCCCTGCTCATCCCTGCTGCGTCCTGGCCATCCGCGTGCCTGCGGCGGTAGTCTCCCGCCCGAGCGCCTGAGGAGACCCAGCGATGCCTGTCTATCGTTCCCGCACTAGCACCCATGGCCGCAACATGGCAGGCGCCCGCGCCCTGTGGCGTGCCACCGGCATGGGCGATGGCGACTTCAACAAGCCGATCGTGGCGGTGGCCAACTCGTTCACGCAGTTCGTCCCCGGCCACGTCCACCTCAAGGATCTCGGCCAGCTCGTGGCGCGCGAGATCGAGGCGGCCGGCGGCGTGGCCAAGGAGTTCAACACCATCGCGGTCGACGACGGCATCGCGATGGGCCACCAGGGCATGCTCTACAGCCTGCCGTCGCGCGAGCTGATCGCTGACGCGGTTGAGTACATGGTCGAGGCGCATTGCGCCGACGCGCTGGTGTGCATCTCGAACTGCGACAAGATCACGCCGGGCATGCTGATGGCGGCGATGCGGCTGAACATTCCCGTGGTGTTCGTCTCCGGCGGGCCGATGGAGGCCGGCAAGATCATGACCGCCGGCATCACCCGGCGCGCCGACCTGATCACCGCGATGGTCGCGGCCGCGGACCCCACGATCAGCGACGCCGACGCCGAGGTGATGGAGCGCTCGGCGTGCCCGACCTGCGGCTCGTGCTCGGGGATGTTCACGGCGAACTCGATGAACTGCCTGACCGAGGCGCTCGGGCTGGCGCTGCCGGGCAACGGCTCGACGCTGGCGACGCACGCGGACCGACGGCGGCTGTTCGTGGAGGCGGGCTGGCTGATCGTCGACCTGGCGCGGCGCTGGTACGAGCAGGAAGATGCCACCGCCCTGCCGCGCACCATCGCCAGCTTCCAGGCGTTCGAGAATGCCATGTCGCTCGATATCGCGATGGGCGGCTCGACCAACACGGTGTTGCACCTGCTGGCCGCGGCGCAGGAGGGCGGCGTGGCGTTCGCGATGGCTGACATCGACCGGCTGAGCCGGCGGGTGCCGAATCTGTGCAAAGTCTCGCCGTCGGTCGCGAACGTGCACATGGAGGACATCCACCGCGCCGGCGGCATCATGGCTTTGCTCGGCGAACTGGACCGCGCCGGGCTGATCCACCGCGACGTGCCCACCGTGCATGCCCAGACGCTTGGGCACGCGCTGGCGAAGTGGGACGTGGCCGTGCCCACGGTGGCGCCCGAGGCCCGCAAGCTGTTCAGCGCAGCGCCGGGCGGCGTGCGCACCACGCAGGCGTTCAGCCAGGAGAGCCGCTACGACGAGCTGGACCTGGACCGCGCGGCCGGCGTGATCCGCGACAGCGCCCACGCCTTCAGCCGCGACGGCGGGCTGGCGGTGCTGTACGGCAACATCGCCGAGGACGGCGCAATCGTGAAGACCGCCGGCGTGGACGCGGCCAACCTGGTCTTCGCCGGCACCGCACGGATCTTCGAAAGCCAGGACGCGGCGGTGGACGGCATCCTCGGCAACCGCGTGGCACCGGGAGACGTCGTGGTGATCCGCTACGAGGGCCCCAAGGGCGGGCCGGGAATGCAGGAGATGCTCTATCCGACGAGCTACCTGAAGTCGAAGGGCTTGGGAAAGGCGTGCGCGCTCGTCACCGACGGCCGCTTCTCCGGCGGCAGCTCTGGCCTCTCGATCGGCCACATCTCGCCCGAGGCCGCCGAGGGCGGGGCGATCGGCCTGGTCGAGGACGGCGACCGCATCGAGATCGACATTCCCGCCCGCTCCATGCGCGTCGCCTTGGATGCTGGCGAGATGTCCGCCCGCCGCGCCCGCATGGATGCGCGCGGCCGCGACGCCTGGCAGCCGGTGGGCCGCAACCGCGTGGTCTCCACCGCGCTGCGCGCCTACGCCGCGATGGCCACCAGCGCCTCGCGTGGCGCGGTGCGCGACGTGGACCAGCTCTCCCAGGGCGGCCATGCCACTGCCCGCGCCGTGGTTCGGCCGGACGACGTCGCTCCCGCGGCGCTGGCGCAGGTGGGTCTGTCCGCCACCGCCACCGCGCACGACCCTGCCTCGGGGACCCCGCCCGCGTGAGTCGCCGCCGCGCCGCCATCGCCCGCCCGCCGGTGCCGACCGCGTGAAGGTCGCCGTGCTCGGCAGCGGCGTGGTCGGCGTCGCCTCCGCCTGGTACCTCGCCAAGGCCGGGCACGAGGTCACCGTGTACGACCGGCAGGCGGAGCCCGGGCTGGAGACCAGCTTCGCCAACGCTGGCCAGGTTTCGCCCGGCTACTCCGCGCCCTGGGCCGGGCCAGGCGTGCCGATCAAGGCGATCCGCTGGCTGATGATGCGCCACCGCCCGTTCGTGCTGCTGCCGGGCGCCGACCCCGCGCTGTACCGCTGGCTCGCCTTGATGCTGCGCGAATGCACCGAGGCCGCCTACCACACCAACAAGGCGCGCATGGTGCGGCTGGCGGAATACAGCCGCGACTGCCTCGACGACCTGCGCGAGCAGACCGGCATCGAGTACGACGGCCGCCAGCAAGGCACGCTGCAGCTGTTCCGCACCCAGAAGCAGCTCGACCACGTCGCCGACGACACCCGCGTGCTTGACGAGGGCGGCGTCGCCTACGAGGTGCTCGACGAGACCGGCTGCGTCGGCGCCGAGCCGGCGCTCGCCCTGGTGCCTGGCCGCGTGCTCGGCGGCCTGCGCCTGCCGCACGACGAGACCGGCGATGCGTTCAAGTTCACCCAGGCGCTGGCGACGATGGGGCGCGCCCTCGGCGTCGCCTTCCGCCACGGCGTCGAGATCCGCGCTCTGGAGCACGAGGCCGGCCGCATCACCGGCGTGCGCCTCGCCCCCGCTAACGCCGTGCCCAGCCCTGGCGGCGCCATCTCCGGCCTGCCCCGACGCGCCCACGACGACGACGGCGCGGGCGAGCGGGTCGAGGCGGACCGCTACATCGTGGCGCTGGGCAGCTACTCGCCGTTCCTGCTCAAGGCGCTTGGCATCGACGCGCCGATCTACCCGGTGAAGGGCTACTCGCTGACCCTGCCCGTGACCGATGCCGATGCCGCGCCGGTCTCCACCGTGATGGACGAGACCTACAAGGTCGGCATCACCCGGCTCGGCGACCGCATCCGCGTCGGCGGCACCGCCGAGCTGGCCGGCTTCAGCCGCAAGCTCCGCGCGCCGCGCCGCGCCACGCTGGAGCACTCGCTGCGCGACCTGTTCCCCCGCGGGGGCGACCTCTCGCAGGCGAAGTTCTGGACCGGGCTGCGGCCAATGACGCCGGACGGGACGCCGATCGTGGGGGGAACGAAATACGCGAACCTGTTCCTCAACACCGGGCACGGCACGCTGGGCTGGACCATGGCGTGCGGGTCGGGACGGTTGCTCGCGGACTTGGTCTCGGAACGGCGGCCGAACATCGAGCACGAGGATCTGGCGGTGGGACGGTACGGGGGCACGCCGTAGAACGTGGTTTTTGGCCAGTTTCGGTGATCATGCCGCGAGCAGGAGGCGGTGTTCGAGCAGGTCGAGGCTGGCTAGGGCATGTATCTGGCGCCTGAGGGTTCTCGGCCGGTTGATTCGTTTGGCTGACGCATGGATGATGAGAGCGGTCAGGCAAGTAAGGTTGAGGCTCTGCCTCAAACTCCGCCAAAGGCTTGCCTTTGGGATCCGCTTCTTAAGAGAAGCCGGTCCAGGGGCACCTCGCCCCTGGCGGGTCTGGGCGGAGCCCAGCCTTGCCTGCTGACGGGTCAGCGAACCCGGCCGCTGGTATCAGTGCCCGAGGTTTCGAGCCGGACCAAAACCGGGTCCGGCAACAAGCAGGAGATCGGGCTCATCTATTCTCTGAGGCGACGGCATGATCATCGAAACTGGCCAAGACCGCTTTCCGTGGCGTGACCCCGCGCGGAGCCCACCTTGGCCGGGATGGTGTCAGCATTGCAGATTGCCGCCGCCTGCTGCGAGCCCACACTCGTCCCAGATAATGCAACACCCCGTCGCACAGGCTCAGACAGTGTCGCCGCGTCTCTCCACCGTTGCAGGGTCGCTCCTGTCCCGGTGTCCGGGACCTCCTCACCTCCGTGTGGGATGTGGCACATGGACGATCCGCTTACCTCTTGGCCGCCGGGTTATCGGGCCTGCTGGAACAGCATCACGCGCGTCTCGCCCTGCGGCGGCAACGTTTCCGGCGTGATCTCGAACTCGGATGTGTCCAGGCGCGTCACCTGCCGGGCCGGAAAACGCTCCAGGAAGCCGTCCACCTTCTCGATCTTCAGCACGCCGCGTTCGTGCCAGTAGTGCATCGGGATCACCACGCGCGGCTGGATGGCAGCAATGGCCTTGTCCAGGTCGTCGAGCGCGATGGTGGCGTGTTCGCCGGCCAGGGCCAGCAGGATGTCCACCTGGCCGGCGAGCACGTCGAGCTGCGCCGGGTCGACCGGATTGCCGAGGTCGCCCATGTGCAGCACCCTCAGCCCGCCCAGGATGAAATAGTACAGGGCGTTGGCGTCCGGGTCACGGCCGAGTTCGCCCTGGTAGTCGAACGTCTTGCTTTCATAGGCTTCGAAGCCGCGGATCGGGATGCCGCATGCCACTGCGCCCTCTGGCGGCAATTCCAGCGCGTTGACGACCACGGGCTCGCCCTCGATGTGGCTCGGGTCGGAATGGAAATCGTCCGTCCGGGAGCTCATAATCACCAGATCGGCTGGCTCATGGATCGGCTCGAACCCGCTCTTTCCCGGCGTGTAGGGGTCGGTGATGACCGCAACGCCATCCGCCTCGAAGCGGAAGCTGGCATGGGCGTAGAACTTGATCTTCATCGGTCTGTCCCCTCGCTCAGCCCTGGGCGAGACGCTGGCCCGTAAACAAGGTCCAGCTTTCCGTCACCGCGCCGTTGGCCTCGCCGAAGGCGACCAGGTGCGGCGACTGCATGTGGGCCTCCCAGAGCGGCCGGCTTTCCCAAGTCTCGTGGAACAGGTACGTGCTCGCCTCGTCATCCGACCGGTGCAGGTCGTAGTTGATGCAGCCGATTTCGGCCCGCGTGGGGGCGAGGAGCTCCTGCAGCATCGCGAGAAGCTTGTCCTCGCACCCTGGCTTTGCCTTGAGGGTCGCTACGACCGTGAGATGCGCCATCGTGATTCTGTTCCAGTGACACCAGCAGCCCAGGGGTGGACGGATCCGAAGGGCAAGGAGCTCCACCCAGGGCAGAACTATCGGCCGCCGGCCGGGTGGCGTCCACCTCCCGCCCGTTCAGATTTCCGCAAGGACCCGAAGGCATGGAGGCGGCTGTCGTGCAGACAACGCTGAAGGCGAACGGGCCGGGAACACTGGTCATGCAGCCATCCCGCTCCGGCTGAGGTTGCAGCCTTGTGGGACAAGCCGTCTAGCGTGCGGTTCGTGAACGCCGGGGCGTGATTGTCTCACGATGCGAGGCTTCCGGCATGAACTCGGATGTTCTGTCTTTGCCTTAGTGCGTAGGGCTTTTGGGGTGCAGCACGCTGGCCAGGAAGCGGGCGCGTGTCCTGGCGACCTCCGCGCGAAGCTTCGGATCGGGCAGCAGGTGGGTTCCGGGCAGCAGCAGCAGGTCGTAGGGCCGGCCGGCGGCGATCAGCGCCTGGGTGAGCTTCACCGTGTTCTCGAAGTAGACGTTGTCGTCGCTCAGGCCGTGCATGAGGAGCAGCGGACGCTGCAGCGCCGCCGCGTAGGTCAGCACGCTGGAGGCGCGGTAGCCGTCCGGGTCGGCGTCGGGAGTGCCGAGATAGCGCTCGGTGTAGGCGGTGTCGTAGTCGGCGAAGTCCACCACCGGCGCGCCGGCGACGCCGGCGGCGAACATGTCGGGGCGGCGGATCGTGGCCATTGCGGTGAAATAGCCGCCGAACGACCAGCCGGTGACGCCGGTGCGGGCGAGGTCCATCTCGGGGTAGCGCGCGCCCAGCGCCCGCAGGCCGTCGATCTGGTCGGCGAGCGGCAGGTCGATGAGGTTGCCGCGCGTGGCACGCTCCCAGTCGCGGCCGCGCCCCGGGGTGCCGCGGCCGTCGAGGCTGACCACGACGAACCCCTGGTCGGCGAGGCACTGGTCATCGAGATAGCGGCGTGGCGCGCGCTCGACCATCTTCACCGTGGGACCGGCATAGACCGACAGCACCACCGGGTAACGCTGGCCTGGAGGCGCTGCCGCGGGGCGCAGGATCATCGCGTCCAGGTCGAGGGGGCCGGCGATGGTGAACTCCGGGGTCGGCATGGCGCGCGGCGGCTCTGCGAAGCTGGGCAGGGTGGCGAGCACCCGGCCGTCGGCGCCGCGCACCAGGGTGGCGGCGGTGCCGTCGCCGCCGCTGAAGCGGTCCACGAACAGGGCGTGCCCGTGCTCGGCGAAGTGTGCGTCGTGCAGGCCGGGTTCGGCCGCGATCGGCACGGCGTCGCCGTTGGCCAACGCGACGCGATACAGCGCAGTGCCGAGGCGATCGGCCGTAAGGGCGGCGATCGTGACCGTGCCGCCGGCGGCGTCGAGGTCCGCCACGGCGAGGAATGCCAGCCCGGGGGCGAGCACGCGGTCCGCGCTGCCGTCGGCATGGCGCAGCTCCAGGCGCCAGGTGCCGTCGCGCTCCGCGGCCCACAGGAAGCCGGAGCCGTCGGGCAGGCCACAGGGGCAGCGCCTGCCCGTCTGCGCGCGGCAGCGGGTCGAGGTCGAGCCAGGCGGGGTCGGTCTCGGTGAGCAGCGTCGTGATACGGCCGGTCGCGGAGTCCACCGCGAGCGCCCGCTCCTCGGTCTGCGCGCGGTTCAGCACCACGAGGCCGAGGTGGCCCTCCGACCAGGTGACCCGGGCCAGGTAGGGATAGGCGTCGCCGTCCCAGTCGACCCGGCGCGTCTGCCCGCCGTCGCGCGAGACGAGATCAAGACGCACCCGGGCGTTGGCGGTGCCGGCGCGGGGGTAGCGGACCGCGCTGGGCGGCACGGTCGGGTGCTCGGGGTCGGCGATGAAGTGCGGCTCGACCGCGGCGGTGTCGGCCTCCTCGTACAGCAGCGTCGTCCCGTCCGGGGACCACCAGGCGCCGTCGGCCCGGTCCAGCTCCTCGGCCGCCGCAAACTCGGCGAGGCCGTGGCTCAGCGTGTCGCTGCCGCCGCGGGTGATCTGGCGATCCTCGCCGGTGGCAAGGTCGACGACGTGCAGGTCGTTGTCGCGCACCGCGGCGACGTGGCTGCCGTCGGGCGACAGGCGCGGCGCGATCCAGCCGGCACCGGGGACGGCGGTGGTCCCGCCGGTGGCGGTCGCCACGCGGGCAAGGCGGTCGGCCTGGGTGATCAGCGCGGTGGCGCCGTCGCGGGACAGCGCGACATCGGTGATGCCGGCGAGCGTCATGCGGGCGCGCTCGCGGCGGGCCTTCTCGGCGGCCGACAGGGTCTCCGGGACAGCGTCGGGCGCGGCGAGCTCGACCTCCGTGCCGGTGGCGAGATCGAAGCGGTAGAGGCGCTGGCGGGTGTCGCGCGGGCCGGAGCGGAGGTAGAGCACGGAGCGGCCGTCCGGGGTGGGCTCGGCGTGGCGGGGCGCACCGAGGCTGCTGTCGCGGGTGGCGGCCAGCGTGTCGAAGCAGTCCTCGGGCGGGCCGGCGGACTCGGCAGCGCGGGCAGCGGGAGCGGGAGCCAGCACAGGCGCAAGGATCAGGACCGAAATGCACGATTGCCGTGCCAGCGGAGCCCGGTGCAGCGACGGCAGGGTGGGCGTGCGGGCATTCAGGCCGATCCTTGTGCCATGCAGGAGCAGGGGGCTGACAGGACCCGCGATCCTGCCTACCCGCAAAGGCTCACGCCCCGTGTTCAGGTCAGCAAAATCAGGCGGCCGAAGGTACCCTGTCCCTCGTAGGCGCCGGCGTCGTGACCGGCAGATCGGTGCGCCTGCCACGGGGTCGGCAGGCAAGGTTGTGCTCTGCTCAAACCCGCCAGGGGCGAGCCGCCCCTGGACCGGCATCCGTCGGGCTCCGCCTCATCGACAGGGACGCCTTGTGTGCGCGGGTCTGGGGCCTGCCCAAGCAGGTTCAGGGCAGAGCCCTGGCCCTTCCTTGCTTTGGGCCGACTCGCACCCCGCCGCTTGTCCGCGCGTGCGCCCTGCGCTAGGACCCGCGGCTTGTCCAGGGCTTCGGGCGTGCGTGCGGGCGTGGTGGAATTGGCAGACACGCCAGATTTAGGTTCTGGTGGCGCAAGCCGTGGGGGTTCAAGTCCCTCCGTCCGCACCAGCCGTCGTCCGGGCCGCAACCAAGGAAGTCCCGGCCGATGCAGGTCACCGAAACGCTCTCCGAAGGCCTCCGCCGCGGCTACACCGTGGTGGTGCCGGCCTCCGACATCGAGGGCAAGCGCGCCGCGCGGCTGGGCGAGCTGGCGCGCACCCTGCGCCTGCCCGGGTTTCGCCCCGGCAAGGTGCCCACCGGCGTGGTGCGACAGCGTTACGGCCGCGAGGTGATGGCCGAGGTGCTGCAGCAGAGCGTGGACGACGCCACGCGCCAGGTGCTGACCGAGCGCGGCCTGCGCCCGGTGGGCCAGCCCAAGATCGAGCTGAAGAGCACGCTGGAGCCGGGCCCGACGGCGGTCGACCTCGAGTTCACCGTGGACATGGAGCTGCTGCCCGAGATCGCGCTGCCCGACTTCGCCGAGCTGAGCTTGGAGCGCCTCAAGGCGGAACCCACCCCGGAGGCGATCGACAAGGCGCTGGGCGAGATCGCCAAGCGGCAGCGCGAGCTGGTGGAGATGACCGAGGACCGCGGCGCGCAGGCCGGCGACGTGCTCACCGTGGACTTCCTGGGCAAGGTGGACGGCGTGGAGTTCGACCGCGGTGCCGGCCAGGACATGAGCGTGGAGATTGGCGGCGCCGGCTTCATCCCCGGCTTCTCCGAGCAGATGGAGGGCATGCGGCCGGGCGAGCACCGCGTGATCAACGTGACCTTCCCCGCCGAGTACCAGGAGGCCGCGCTCGCCGGCAAGGACGCCACCTTCGACATCGACTGCAAGGCGATCAAGGTCGGGGTGGACGTGCCGCTCGACGATGCGCTGGCGCAGAAGCTCGGCTTCGACGAGGGCATGGACAAGCTGCGCGAGGTGCTCGCCGGGCAGATGCAGCGCGAGTACGACGGGATGAGCCGGATGCGCCTCAAGCGCAAGCTGCTGGACGCGCTGGCGGAGCGGGCGTCGTTCGCGGCGCCGGAGACGCTGGTGGAGTCCGAGTTCCGCCAGATCTGGGATCGCGTGGAGACCGACATGAAGGCCGGGCGGGCCGATGACGAGGACGCGGGCAAGGACCCCGAGGTGCTGCGCGCCGAGTACCGCGGCATCGCGGAGCGCCGGGTGCGCCTGGGGCTGCTGCTCTCCGAGGCGGGGCGGACCGCGGGCGTGACCGTGGGGCAGGACGAGATGGTGCGCGCCATGCGCCAGGAAGCCGGGCGCTACCCGGGGCAGGAGGCGCAGGTGATGGAGTTCTTCCGCAAGAACCCACAGGCGTCGGACACGCTGCGCGGGCCGATCTTCGAGGACAAGGTCGTGGACTACATCCTGGAACTGGCGAAGATCGAGGACCGGGTGGTCACGCCGGAGGAGTTGGCGGCGGACGTCGAGGCGGCCTGAAGCAAGGCCGGGCTCTGCCCATTGCTTGAAAGCGGGGACCCGCCAGGGGCGAGCCGCCCCTGGACCGGCGCACAGGGAGTCCCCGAACCCAGGCCGAGGTTTCCAAAGGCTTGCCTTTGGCGGAGTCCAGAGGCCGAGCCTCTGGCCTTGCTTTCTTCCTGCCCCTGGACGTGGCTCCCCCGTGGCCTAATCTGTGCCGGGTCCATGATGGCGCGTCCCGCACCGGGAGCCGTCCCCTTTCCCAAGGATGCAGAGAATGAGGGATCGTGATCCCGCCGAAATCTACGCCAGCTCGCTGATCCCGATGGTGGTCGAGCAGACCGCCCGCGGCGAGCGCTCTTACGACATCTTTTCCAGGCTGCTCAAGGAGCGGATCATCTTCCTGACCGGCCCCGTCTATGACGGGGTGAGCGCGCTGATCTCGGCGCAGCTGTTGTTCCTGGAGAGCGAGAACCCGAACAAGGACATCTCGTTCTACATCAACAGCCCTGGCGGCGTGGTTTCCGCCGGCCTCGCGATCTACGACACCATGCAGTACATCCGCAGCCCGGTGAGTACGGTGTGCATCGGCCAAGCGGCGTCGATGGGCTCGCTGCTGCTGGCCGCCGGGCAGAAGGGCAAGCGCTACTGCCTGCCCAACGCGCGGGTGATGGTGCACCAGCCCTCGGGTGGTGCGCAGGGCCAGGCGTCGGACATCGAGATTCAGGCCAAGGAGCTCCTCCACCTCCGCCAGCAGCTCAACGAGATCTACGAGCGTCACACCGGGCAGAGCCTGGAGGCGATCGAGGAGAAGCTGGAGCGCGACAGCTACATGTCGGCGCACGAGGCGCTGGAGTTCGGGCTGATCGACGAGGTGGTCGAGAACCGCCCGGCGGCGCCGAGCGACGACGCGATCAAAGTCTGACAGGGAAAGCCCGGACATGCCGACCGGCGTGGCTGGGCATCGGTCCGATGTGAGTGGGGATGCCCCGGCCGGCGCGCCGCCTCCTCCTTTGTCTGCCCGGCTCTTGGTGCCGTGCAGAACGTTGCCGCGCGACTTGGCAGGACGGTCCACGTTGTGGGTACACCTGTGCGACCATATCTGACAGCGCGGCGTCCCGGCCGCTTCTGGAGCCGTCCCTTGTCCGTTAGGCGGGCGGGGGCTTAGTATTGCAGGACGACCCGGGTGCGGGCCCCGGCGCGCCTGACAGGAGTGTACACGACGATGGTCGGCAAACCGAGCGACTCAAAGAACACCCTGTACTGCTCGTTCTGCGGCAAGTCGCAGCACGAGGTGCGCAAGCTGATCGCGGGTCCGACCGTGTTCATCTGCGACGAGTGCGTCGAACTCTGCATGGACATCATACGCGAGGAGCACAAGACGCACCTCGTGAAGTCGCGCGACGGGGTGCCGACGCCCAAGGAGATCAGCAAGGTTCTTGACGACTACGTGATCGGGCAGAGCCACGCCAAGAAGGTGCTCTCGGTCGCCGTCCACAACCATTACAAGCGTCTGGCGCACGGCGCGAAGAACAACGACGTCGAGATCGCCAAGTCCAACATCATGCTGATCGGGCCGACCGGCACCGGCAAGACGTTGCTCGCCCAGACGCTGGCGCGCATCCTCGACGTGCCGTTCACCATGGCCGATGCGACGACGCTGACCGAGGCCGGCTATGTCGGCGAGGACGTCGAGAACATCATCCTCAAGCTGCTACAGGCGGCAGACTACAACGTCGAGCGGGCGCAGCGTGGCATCGTCTACATCGACGAGGTCGACAAGATCAGCCGCAAGTCGGACAATCCCTCGATCACCCGCGACGTCTCCGGCGAAGGCGTGCAGCAGGCCCTGCTCAAGATCATGGAGGGCACGGTCGCCTCCGTGCCGCCGCAGGGCGGGCGCAAGCACCCGCAACAGGAGTTCCTGCAGGTCGACACCACCAACATCCTGTTCATCTGCGGCGGCGCGTTCTCCGGGCTGGAGAAGATCATCGGCGCGCGCGGCAAGGGCTCGGGCATCGGCTTCGGCGCCGAGGTCCGTGACCCGGATGAGCGCCGGGTCGGCCAACTCCTGCACGAAGTCGAGCCGGAGGACCTGCTGCGCTTCGGGTTGATCCCGGAGTTCATTGGGCGTCTGCCGGTGGTGGCGACGCTGGAGGATCTCGACGAGGCGGCGCTGGTGGAGATCCTGACCAAGCCGAAGAACGCCTTGGTCAAGCAATATGCGCGGCTGTTCGAGATGGAGGGTGTCAAGCTCGCCTTCACCGACGACGCGATGAAGTCGGTCGCGGTGCGCGCCATCGCCCGCAAGACCGGGGCGCGCGGGCTACGCTCGATCATGGAGGCGATCCTGCTCGGCACCATGTTCGACCTACCCGGCCTGGACGGCGTGGACGAGGTGGTGATCAACCGCGAGGTCGCCGAAAACCGCGCCACACCGGTGTTCGTCTACGGCAAGGAGCGAGCAGAGGGCGCCTAGCTCCTCCTTTACCCGCCCGCGTCTCGGTCGGCATTCCGGCCACTCCACGTCCTGTGCCGGCGATCCCAAAGGCGACCGGGACGTGGACCTTGTTCCCTGCCGCGATGCCGACGATATCGGTGTGCTGCGGGCGTCGCCCCAGAGGACGCGCCCGTGCCAGAGCGGGCGGCGCGCGACCTCGACTGTCCTTAATGGAGGTCCTCCCATGACGAAATCCGATCGCCCCGCCAAGCCCGCGGCGACCAGCGCCCAGGCCACGAAGTCCACCGCGAAGTCGAAGTCCGCCGCCACACGGCCTGCCACGAAACGGACGGACGACACCGACAAGGCTGCGGTCAGGACCAGTGCCAAGCCGGGCGCGCAGGCACCCAGGGCAGCGACGCCCGCCAGGACCGCGGACCGGACCACGGTGCCGGCGCAGCGTCGCCCCAGGACCGTTTCGGTGCCGCCCGCCGCCGAGGTCTCCATGGCCGAGGCTGGCGCCGTCCCGTCGGCCGAGGCCGCGGCGCCGAGCGATGTTGTCGCGGCGGCCCAGGGCAAGGCCGCCGCCAAGCCGGCCGCCGATGCGGCTGTCAGGACGCCGGGCACGCTGGCGGTGTTGCCGCTGCGCGACATCGTGGTCTTCCCGCACATGATCGTGCCGCTGTTCGTCGGCCGCGAGAAATCGGTGCGCGCGCTCGAATCCGTGATGGCGGACAACAAGCAGATCCTGCTGGTGGCGCAGAAGAACGCGTCGCAGGACGACCCGGGTTCTGACGACATCTACCGTGTGGGCACGGTGTCCACGATCCTACAGCTGCTCAAGCTGCCGGACAACACCGTGAAGGTGCTGGTCGAGGGTGGGAGCAGGGCGCGCATCACCTCGTTTGCCGAGACCGAGAGCCACTTCGAGGCGCATGTCGAGCCGCTGCCGTCACCGGCCACCGAGGAGCGGGAGCTGGAGGCGCTCGGCCGAACCGTGGTCGGGCAGTTCGAACATTACATCAAGCTGAACAAGAAGATCGCGCCGGAGGTGCTGGTCTCGCTCAACCAGATCGAGGAGCCGGGCAAGCTCGCCGACACCATCGCCAGCCACCTGAACCTCAAGATCAGCGAGAAGCAGGAGCTGCTCGAGATCACCAAGGTAGGCGAGCGGCTGGAGCGCGTGTTCGCGCACATGGAGAGCGAGATTGGCGTGCTCCAGGTGGAGAAGCGCATCCGCAACCGCGTCAAGCGGCAGATGGAGAAGACGCAGCGCGAGTACTACCTGAACGAGCAGCTCAAGGCGATCCAGAAGGAACTGGGCGAGGGCGAGGACGGCAAGGACGAGACTGCCGAACTCGAGGACCGCATCAAGAAGACCAAGTTCTCCAAGGAGGCGCGCGAGAAGGCGTTGGGCGAGCTGAAGAAGCTACGCACCATGAGCCCGATGAGCGCCGAGAGCACGGTGGTGCGCAACTATCTCGACTGGATGCTGAGCATCCCGTGGAAGAAACGTTCCAAGGTCAGCAACGACGTGAGCGAGGCCGAGGCGATCCTCAACGCCGACCATTACGGGCTGGAGAAGGTCAAGGAGCGCATCCTCGAGTACTTGGCGGTGCAGTCGCGCTCGACCAAGATCCGCGGGCCGATCCTGTGCCTGGTCGGGCCGCCCGGCGTGGGCAAGACCTCGCTCGGCAAGTCGATCGCCAAGGCCACAGGACGAACCTTCGTGCGCATGTCGCTCGGCGGCGTGCGCGACGAGGCCGAGGTGCGTGGCCACCGCAGGACCTATATCGGCTCGATGCCTGGGAAGATCATCCAGGGCATGAAGAAGGCCAAGACCAGCAACCCGCTGTTCCTGCTCGACGAGATCGACAAGCTGGGCGCGGACTGGCGCGGCGATCCGTCCTCGGCGCTGCTGGAGGTACTCGACCCGGAGCAGAACGCGACCTTCGCCGACCACTACCTGGAGGTGGACTACGACCTGTCCGACGTGATGTTCGTCACCACGGCCAACAGCCTGCGCATGCCGCAGCCGCTGCTGGACCGCATGGAGATCATCCGCATCGCCGGCTACACCGAGGACGAGAAGGTCGAGATCGCCAAGCGCCATCTGGTCGCCAAGCAGGCCGAGGCCAACGGCCTGAAGCCCGAGGAGTGGTCGCTGAACGAGGACGCGCTACGCGACCTGGTGCGCTACTACACCCGGGAGGCCGGCGTGCGCTCGCTGGAGCGCGAGATCGCCAACCTGGCGCGCAAGGCGGTCAAGGAGATCGTCACCTCCAAGACCAAGCGGGTAGCGATCACCCGCAATAGCCTGGAGAAGTATGCCGGCGTGAAGCGGTTCCGCTACGGCGAGACCGAGAGCGAGGACATGGTTGGGGTCGTCACCGGCCTGGCGTGGACCGAGGTCGGTGGCGAGATCCTCTCGATCGAGAGCGTCATGCTGCCGGGCAAGGGCAACGTGAAGAACACCGGCAAGCTCGGCGACGTGATGCAGGAGAGCGTCTCCGCCGCGCTGTCCTACGTGCGCTCGCGCGCCGCCAGCTTCGGCATCAAGCCGACGCTGTTCGAGAAGCGCGACATGCACATCCACGTTCCCGAGGGTGCGACGCCCAAGGACGGCCCCTCGGCCGGCGTGGCGATGGCGGTGAGCGTGGTGTCGATTATGACCGGCATCGCGGTGCGCCGCGACGTGGCGATGACCGGCGAGATCACGCTGCGCGGCCGGGTGCTGCCGATCGGCGGGCTGAAGGAGAAGCTGCTCGCGGCGCTGCGGGCCGGGATCACCACGGTGTTCTACCCGAAGGAGAACGAGAAGGACCTGGCCGACATCCCGGACTCCGTGAAGAAGGCGCTCAAGCTGATCGCGGTCTCCCACGCCGACGAGGTCATCAGCCAGGCCCTGGTGCGCAAGCCGGAGGCGATCGACTGGGTGGAGCCACCGGAGCCGGCGGCTCTGCCCGCGGCGGCCCCGGTGGCGGCCCTGCCGCACTGACGGCGTCTCGGGCCGGCCCGTAGGGTGGACGGGCCGGCCCGACGCGTGCTCCGGTCCGAGGTGTGCGGCAGGAGCGGGGGCAGAATGAACAGGACGGAGCTTGTGGACGCGGTGGCCTTGGCTGTCGACCTGCCGCGCGCCAAGGCCGGCGAGGCGGTGGAAGCGGCGCTGGCGGCGATCGAGGCTGCGCTACAGGGTGGACGCGAGGTCAGGCTGAGCGGCTTCGGCACCTTCATGCCGACGCGGCGCAAGGCCGCCAAGGGCCGCAACCCGCGCACCGGCGAGGTGATCGACCTGCCCGAGACCAGCTCGGTGCGGTTCAAGCCCGCGCGGATCTTCAAGCAGGTGGTCGGCGGTCCGGCACACGGGGGCGGTTAGCTCAGCGGCAGAGCGTCTCGTTTACACCGAGAGGGTCGGCGGTTCGATCCCGTCACCGCCCATTCCCCTGCCCAGTGCCTGCAGATCACGGGTTGACGGGTCGGCTTGTGCGCCATACACGACGCGGCGCTGCGGGTGTAGCTCAGTTGGTTAGAGCGCCGGCCTGTCACGCCGGAGGTCGCGGGTTCGAGCCCCGTCACTCGCGCCACGCAGCCAGGGCAGGCAGGAAAGATTGGGGCTCTGCCTCGAACTCCGCCAAAGGCCGAGTCTTTGGAGACTTAGATTTCCGGCGCCGGCACGACGCCGCGAGCGCAGTTCAACGGGCGCCGGTCCAGGGGCGGCTCGCCCCTGGCGAGTCCGGCAGTGCCCAGCTTTGCTTTGCCACTCCGCCCCGCACTTCTCTGGCGATCCGTCCGGTTCCGGCGTAGGGTTTCGCTGCTGCGGTGCAGCGTGTCGGACCAACACGGAGGCTGCCATGCAGGCGCTGCTGGCCAACTACTTCCCGATCGCGATTTTCCTGGTGCTGGCCGCGGTGATCGCGGGCGCCATGCTCGGCGGTTCGCTGCTGGCGGCGCGGCAGAAACCGTATGCCGAGAAGCTGTCGGCATATGAGTGCGGATTCGAGCCGTTCGACGACGCCCGCCGCCGCTTCGATGTCCGGTTCTACCTGGTGGCGATCCTGTTCATCATCTTCGACCTGGAGGTGGCGTTCCTGTTCCCCTGGGCGGTCAGCCTTTCGCATATCGGCGTGTTCGGCTTCTTCTCGATGATCGCGTTCCTTGCCGTGCTGACGGTCGGGTTCATCTATGAATGGTGCAAGGGCGCGCTCGACTGGCAGTGATGGGACTTCGGCTGCGACAGGCCGGGCGGGCCTTGCGGATGGTATTTGTGGGAGTGGCACGATGAGTGCGGCCTCTGAGACGGAGCGCCCCGGCATGGCAGGCTCCGACGTTGCAATCGCCTGGAACCGGGAGGCGCTGGCACCCGGCCCTGAGCAGGACGCGGTGGTGCGCGGCATCACCGGCGAGATTACCGACAAGGGCTACGTGGTCGCCAACGTCGACAAGCTAGTGAACTGGGCTCGCACCGGCAGCCTGTGGCCGATGACGTTCGGCTTGGCGTGCTGCGCAGTGGAGATGATCCACGCCTACATGCCGCGCTTCGACCTTGACCGTTTCGGGGTGATCCCCCGCGCCAGCCCGCGGCAGAGCGACGTGATGATCGTCTCCGGCACGCTGACCAACAAGATGGCTCCCGCGCTGCGCAAGGTCTACGACCAGATGCCGGAGCCGCGCTGGGTGATCTCGATGGGCTCGTGCGCCAATGGTGGCGGCTACTATCACTACTCCTACTCGGTGGTGCGCGGCTGCGACCGGGTGGTGCCGGTGGACATCTATGTGCCGGGCTGCCCGCCGACCGCGGAGGCGCTGGTGTACGGCATCATGCAGCTCCAGAAGAAGATCCGCCGCACCGGGACGATTCTGCGTGGCTGAGGCGGCAGGGGGCGAGGCGGGCAAGCCGACGGGCGTCAAGGCGGTCGACCGGACGATGACCGGGTTCCTCGCGGCGCCGCCGCAGGGCGGATTGTCGGCCGCCGAGGTGGCGCGTCTGGAGTCGCTGGGCACTCTGCTGTCGACCGGCATCGCCGGCGTGTCGGCGGCGGCGCTGGAGGGCGGCGAACTGGTGGTGCACGCTTCGCGCGAAGTGTTGCTGCCGCTGATGGTGTTCCTGCGTGACGAGCCCCGCTTCGCCTTCGAGCAGTGCATGGACATTTGCGGCGTGGACTGGCCGGAGCGCGCCGAGCGGTTCGAGGTTGTCTACAACCTGCTGTCGGTGTCGCTGAACCAGCGCATCCGGGTGATCGTGCGCACCGACGAGGCTTCGCTGGTGCCGTCGGTACACGAGATCTGGCCGTCGGCGACCTGGTGGGAGCGCGAGGCCTGGGACCTGTTCGGCATCCTGTTCGCGGGCCAGCCGGACCACCGCCGTATCCTCACCGACTACGGCTTCGAGGGCCATCCGCTGCGCAAGGACTTCCCGCTGACCGGCCATGTCGAGGTGCGCTACGACGAGGAGCGCAAGCAGGTGGTCAACGAGCGGGTTCGCCTGACGCAGGATTTCCGCAATTTCGATTTCATCTCGCCGTGGGAGGGCATGGTCACGCTCCCGGGCGACGAGAAGGCGCACGTGGCGCGGCAGGGAGCGTCCGCGTCGGCGGCGGCTCCGGGCCTCGCGCTGCCGGCGGCGCCTGGGGGAGCCAAGCCATGAGCGCACTGGTCGAGACGCCCGGCGTTCCCGAGGTCACGGCGCCGAACGCCCAGGCCGGGCGGATGAGCAAGACCGTCGAGATCGACAGCCACGCGATGAACTTCGGGCCGCAGCACCCCGCAGCGCACGGCGTGCTGCGTCTCGTCGTCGAGATGGACGGCGAAGTGGTGGAGCGCGCCGACCCGCATATCGGCCTGCTGCACCGCGGCACGGAGAAGCTGATCGAGTACAAGACCTACCTGCAGGCGCTGCCGTATTTCGACCGGCTCGACTACGTGTCGCCGATGTGCATGGAGCACACCTTCGCGCTCGGCGTGGAGAAGCTGCTGGGCGTGGTGCCGCCGGAGCGGGCGCAGTGGATCCGCACCATGTTCGCCGAGATCACCCGGGTGCTGAACCACCTGCTCAACATCACGACCTACGCGCTCGACGTCGGCGCCCTCACCCCGGTGCTGTGGGGACACGAGGAGCGCGAGAAGCTGATGGAGTTCTACGAGCAGGTCTCCGGGGCAAGGATGCACGCCAACTACTTCCGGCCGGGCGGTGTGGCCAAGGACATGCCGGCGGGACTCGCGGACCGGATCGCGGAGTGGTGCGAGAGCTTCCCCAAATTCATCGACGACCTGTCCGGGCTGCTGACCGGCAACCGGATCTGGAAGCAGCGCACCGTCGACATCGGCATCATGACCGCCGAGCAGGCGCTGGCCTGGGGGTTCTCCGGGCCCTGCCTGCGCGCCTCCGGGCTGCCGTGGGATCTGCGCCGGTCGCAGCCATACGACAAGTATGCCGAGGTCGAGTTCGACATCCCGGTCACCCGCAACGGCGACTGCTACGACCGCTACCTGGTCCGCATCGAGGAGATGCGTGAGAGCGTGCGCATCGTGCGCCAGTGCCTGGATCGGATGCGTCCCGGCCCGATCAAGGTGCAGGACCACAAGATCACCCCGCCCAAGCGCGAGGACATGAAGCGCTCGATGGAGGCGCTGATCCACCACTTCAAGCTGTACACAGAGGGTTTCCACGTGCCGAAGGGCGCCACCTACACCGCGACCGAGAGCCCCAAGGGCGAGTTCGGGGTCTATCTCGTCGCTGACGGCAGCAACCGGCCGTACCGTTGCAAGATCCGCCCGACCGGGTTCTCGCATCTCCAGGCGCTGGAGTTCATGAGCAAGCGGCACATGCTGGCCGACGCCGTGGCCTGCATCGGGTCGCTCGACCTGGTGTTCGGCGAGATCGACCGCTGATGAGCGGCTCGGGGGTGGGCGCGCCGCGCGGTCCTGGCGCGCCGCGGACGGAGGGCAGCTTTTCGGGTGGCGACGGCGCCACGCCCACCGGTGGGCGCGAGCAGGCCGCCGTGCCGGTCGGCGCGCCGGGTGGGGCGATGCTGGTGGAGCGGGGGATGCGCGGGCCGGCGCTGGGCGGGCTGGCCACCGGTCTGCCGGGCGAGGCCGGTCCGTCGCCAGCGCTTGGCGCGTTCTCCGCCGAGGTCATGGGCGGCGGCGCGCCCGGGCCGCACTGGAACGAACCGGATAGCTTCGCCTTCGACGCGCAGAGCGAGGCGGCGATCAAATTGATCCTCGCGAAGTACCCGGAGGGCCGGCAGGCAAGCGGCGTGATCCCGCTGCTCTACGAGGCGCAGGGGCAGATGCGCCGCCAGACCGGCAGCGGCTGGGTGCCGCGCGTGGCGATGGACGCGGTGGCGGTGCGGCTCGGCATGGCACCGATCCGGGTGTACGAGGTTGCCACCTTCTACCTGATGTTCAACACTACTCCGGTCGGCAAGTACCACCTCCAGGTATGCACAACGGCCCCTTGCTGGCTGCGCGGCTCGGACGATGTGACGGCGGCGTGCAAGCGCGTCGCCGGCGTGGGCGGCTTCGGCGAGAGCAGCGCCGACGGCCTGTTCACCCTGACCTCGGTGGAGTGCCTGGGTGGTTGCGCCAACGCGCCGATCCTGCAGGTTAACGACGATTATTACGAGGACGCCACCGGCGAGCTGACCGAGGCGCTGCTGCTCTCCCTCAAGCGTGGCGACGCTCCGCCGCCCGCCGGCTCGATGACCGGCCGCCAGGGCTCGGCGCCAGAGGGCGGTCCGCAGACGCTGCTGGAACTGACGGGCGAGGGCTACGACGGCGGCGGGTCCCGCATCCCGCATGGAAGGGAAGTCGGCTGATGCTGAACGATCGCGACCGGATCTTCACCAACCTCTACGGCCTGCACGACTGGCACCTGGACGGGGCGCGCAAACGCGGCGACTGGGACGGCACGGCGGCGATCCTGGCGCGCGGGCGCGACGCGATCATCGACGAGATGAAGGCGTCCGGGCTGCGCGGGCGCGGCGGCGCGGGGTTTCCGACCGGCATGAAGTGGTCGTTCATGCCGAAGCAGTCCGATGGCCGCCCGCACTACCTCGTGGTCAACGCCGACGAGAGCGAGCCCGGGACGTGCAAGGACCGCGAGATCATGCGCCACGACCCTCACAAGCTGGTCGAGGGCTGCCTGCTCGGTGCGTTCGCGATCGGGGCGCACGCGGCCTACATCTACATTCGCGGCGAGTACTATAACGAGCACCTGAACCTGCAGGTGGCGATCGACGAGGCGTACGAGGCCGGGCTGATCGGGCGCAACGCCTGCGGCTCCGGCTGGGACTGCGACGTGTTCCTGCACCGCGGTGCCGGCGCCTACATCTGTGGCGAGGAAACTGCGCTGATCGAAAGCCTGGAGGGCAAGAAGGGCCTGCCCCGGCTCAAGCCGCCGTTCCCCGCCGCGGTCGGGCTGTACGGCTGCCCGTCCACGGTGAACAACGTCGAGACCATCGCCACCGCACCCGAGATCCTGCGCCGCGGCGCCGCATGGTTCTCCTCGTTCGGGCGGCCGAAGAACACGGGGACCAAGATCTTCTCGATTTCCGGGCACGTGAACAAGCCGTGCAACGTGGAGGAGGAGATGAGCATTCCCCTCCGCGAGCTGATCGACAAGCATTGCGGCGGCGTGCGCGGCGGCTGGGACAACCTGCTCGGCGTGATCCCCGGCGGCTCGTCCACGCCGATCCTGGCGGCGGATGCGTGCAACGACGTGCTGATGGACTTCGACAGCCTACGCGACGCCAAGAGTGCGCTCGGCACGGCGGCGGTGATCGTGATGGACAAGAGCACGGACGTCATCAAGGCCATCGCCAACCTCGCGCATTTCTACAAGCACGAGACCTGCGGCCAGTGCACGCCCTGCCGCGAGGGCACGGGCTGGATGATGCGCATCCTCGACCGCATGGTCGACGGCCGCGCCGAGGTCGAGGAGATCGACATGCTCGACCAGGTCAGCCGCCAGATCGAGGGGCACACCATCTGTGCTCTGGCGGACGGCGCGGCGTGGCCGGTGCAGGGGCTGATCCGCAACTTCCGGCCGGTGATCGAGGCCAGGATTGCGGAGCGCAAGGCGCGGCCAGCAGGGCCGCGGATCGCGCCGACGCCGGCGAACCTGCCGATCGCGGCGGAGTGAGGCAAGGCCGGGCTCTGCCCCATGCTTGGAGGCAGGGACCCGCCAGGGGCGAGCCGCTCCTGGACCGGCATACTTTGGGGGCACAGGCCGCCGGGGTGTGCCGCTGGCCTGAGGTGGTGGTTTCCAAAGGCTTGGCCTTTGGCGGGTCCAGGGCAGAGCCCTGGCCTTTCTTCTGTGGGGCGATCCGATGACGAAGCTCACGATCGACGGGACCGAGGTCGAGGTCCCCAACGGCAGCTCGGTGCTGCAGGCCTGCCAGCAGGCTGGCCAGGAGATCCCGCATTTCTGCTACCACGAACGACTGTCCGTGGCGGGCAACTGCCGGATGTGCCTGGTGGAGGTGGAAAAGGCGCCCAAGCCGGTGGCGTCCTGCGCCTACCCGGTGGCCGAGGGCATGGTCGTGCACACCGACAGCGAGATGGTGCGGCGCGCCCGGCGCGGGGTGATGGAGTTCCTGCTCATCAACCATCCGCTGGACTGCCCAATATGCGACCAGGGCGGCGAGTGCGACCTGCAGGACCAGGCGTACTCGTACGGCGGCGACCACTCGCGCTACGCGGAGAACAAGCGCGTGGTGAAGGACAAGTACCTCGGCCCGATCGTCAAGACGATCATGACCCGCTGCATCCAGTGCACCCGCTGCGTCCGCTTCGCGACCGAGATCGCCGGCGTGCCGGAGCTGGGCGCCACCTCGCGCGGCGAGGGCATGGAGATCGGCACCTACGTGGAAAAGGCGCTGACCTCGGAGCTGTCCGGCAATCTGGTCGACATCTGCCCGGTGGGCGCGCTGACGTCCAAGCCGTACGCGTTCGTGGCGCGGCCGTGGGAGCTGATGCACACCGACGGGGTGGACGTGCTCGACGCGGTGGGTTCGACGATCCGCATCGACGCGCGTGGGCCGGAGGTGCTGCGCATCCTGCCGCGCACCAACGACGCGGTGAACGAGGAGTGGCTGGCCGACAAGTCGCGGCACTCGGTCGACGGGCTGAAGCGCCGCCGGCTGGACCGGGCGTGGGTGCGTCGCGACGGCGCGCTCAAGCCGGCGAGCTGGGCGGAGGCGTTCGCGACCATCCAGCGCCGGCTCGACGGCCTGCCCGGCGCGCGGATCGGCGCGGTGGCGGGCGACCTGTGCGACGCGGAGAGCATGGTGGCGCTGCGCGACTTGATGGGCGCGCTGGGCTCGGCGAACCTGGACTGCCGGCAGGACGGGGCGGCGCTCGATGCCGGCCGGCGCGAGTTCTACACCTTCAACACCACGATCGGCGGCATCGAGGAGGCGGACGCCATCCTCCTCGTCGGCACCAACCCGCGCCACGAGGCGCCGATCCTGAACGCGCGCATCCGCAAGCGCTACCTTGCCGGCGGCCTGACGATCGGCGCGATCGGGGCGCGCTGGGACCTGACCTATCCGGTGACCTGGCTCGGCGACGGGCCGCAGGCTCTGGCTTCGGTGATGGACGCGTCGCAGCCGGATGGTGCGGGGGTGTTTGCCAACGCGTTGCTGACGGCCAAGCGCCCGATGATCGTGGTGGGGCAGGGCGCGCTGGCGCGTCCGGACGGCGCGGCGGTGCTGGCGGCGTGCTGGTCGCTGGCGGGCGCGATGGGCGCGCTGGAGGCGGACTGGCACGGCTTCAACGTCCTGCACACCGCGGCGGCGCGCGTGGGAGCGCTCGACCTCGGCTTCGTGCCGGGCGCGGGCGGGCTCGACTTCGCGGGGATGATGGGCGGCGGCGTGGATCTGCTGTGGCTGCTCGGCGCGGACGAGTTCGATACCGCGCGGATCGGCGCGGACACCTTCGTGGTGTACCAGGGCCACCACGGCGACCGGGGTGCCGCGCGGGCCGACGTGATCCTGCCCGGAGCGGCCTATGTCGAGAAGCCCGGCACCTGGGTCAACACCGAGGGCCGGGTGCAGCGCGGCCTGCGCTCGGTGTACCCGCCGGGCGACGCGCGGGAGGACTGGCGCATCCTGCGCGCGTTCAGCGAAGTGATCGGCCACACCCTGCCGTACAACGATCTCGACGCCGTTCGGGGCCGCCTTGCCGCGATCAACCCGGTGTTCGCCCGCGAGGGCCTGCCGCGCTTCGGCGCCTCCGAGCGCAGCGGCCCGGCCGGCGACCCACGCGCCGTGTCCGGCGCGCCGTTCGTGCCCGCGGTCGCGGACTACTACCAGACCGACCCGATCAGCCGGGCCAGCGCCACCATGGCGGAGTGCACCGAGGAGCTGAGCCGCCCGGCGCACGCGGCGGCGCACGCGATGCTGCAGGCGGCGGAGTGATCCTGTGACGCATTTCTTCTACGACACGACGGGCGGCCACTTCGTGCTGACGCTGGCCGAGACGCTGGCGATCATGGTGCCTCTGCTGATCTCGGTCGCCTACATGACCTATGCCGAGCGCAAGATCCTCGCCGCGATGCAGCTTCGGGTGGGGCCCAACGTGGTCGGTCCGTTCGGGCTGATGCAGCCCTTCGCCGACGCGCTGAAGATGCTGATGAAGGAGACGGTGGTGCCGACCGGCGCCAACCGCGCGCTGTTCCTGCTCGCCCCGGTGCTGACCTTCGTGCTGGCGATGATCGCATGGGCGGTGATCCCGATGGGCGACGGCTGGGCGATCGCCGACATCAACGTCGGCGTGCTCTACCTGTTCGCGATCAGCTCGCTGGGCGTGTACGGCATCATCATCGCCGGCTGGGCCAGCAACTCGAAGTATGCGTTCCTCGGCGCGCTGCGCTCGGCCGCGCAGATGGTCAGCTACGAGGTCTCCATGGGCCTCGTGATCGTCTGCGTGCTGCTCTGCGTGGGCAGCCTCAACCTCAACGACATCGTCCGCGCGCAGCGCCACGTGTGGTTCTGCATCCCGCTGCTGCCGATGTTCGTGGTGTTCTTCATCTCGGCGCTGGCGGAGACCAACCGGGCGCCGTTCGACCTGGCCGAGGGCGAGAGCGAGATCGTCGCCGGCTTCATGGTCGAGTACAGCTCGATGTCGTACGGCCTGTTCTTCTTGGGCGAGTACGCCAACATGTTCTTGATGAGTGCCACGACCTCGATCCTGTTCATGGGCGGCTGGCAGGCGCCGTTCGGGGTCGCGCCGTTCACCTGGGTGCCGGGCACGGTGTGGTTCCTGCTCAAGATCGCCTTCGTGATGTTCATGTTCGTCTGGGTGCGGGCCACTTTCCCGCGCTTCCGCTACGACCAGCTCATGCGCCTGGGCTGGAAGGTCTTCCTGCCCCTGTCGCTGTTCTGGCTGGTGCTGACGGCCAGCGTGCTGATGGCGATGGGGTGGCTGCCGGACGGCGCCTAGGAAGGCCAGAGGCTCTGCCTCTGGACTCCGCCAGGGCGAGCCGCCCTGGACCGGCCCTCATGGGGTCCGTGCTTTTCATTCGCCGGTCCAGGGGCGGCTCGCCCCTGGCGGGTCCGGGTAGAGCCCGGCCTTGCGTCCTGGCTCGCTTGCCGAATGCTGCGGCGCGGGGTATCCCCGGCCGCCTGTGTAGGGGTTGGAGATGGCGTTCCTTGATCGCACCGCGCGGAGCCTATTGCTGGGCGAGCTGCTCGCCGGCATGGGCCTGACGCTCAGCTACATGTTCAAGCCCAAGGCCACGATAAATTACCCCTACGAGAAGAACCCGATCGGCCCCCGCTTCAAGGGCGAGCACGCGCTGCGGCGCTACCCGAACGGCGAGGAGCGCTGCATCGCGTGCAAGCTGTGCGAGGCGGTGTGCCCGGCGCTTGCGATCACCATCGAGGCAGAACCGCGTGAGGACGGCAGCCGCCGCACCACGCGCTATGACATTGACATGACCAAGTGCATCTACTGCGGGTTGTGCGAGGAGGCGTGCCCGGTCGACGCGATCGTGGAGGGCCCGAACCTGGAGTTCGCCACCGAGACGCGCGAGGAGCTGCTGTACGACAAGGCGAAGCTGCTCGCCAATGGTGACCGCTGGGAGGTCACGCTGGCCAAGCGGCTCGAGCTTGACGCGCCCTATCGCTGAGATGACCCGTATCGCCGAGGAAGTGCGCCGTTGATCGCCACGCTGTTCTGGTACGTGTTCGCCGCGGTCCTGCTGGGCTCGGCGGCGGCGGTGGTCACCGCGCGCAATCCCGTGCACTCCGTGCTGTTCCTGATCCTGGCGTTCTTCAACGCGGCCGGGCTGTTCCTCCTGGCGGGCGCCGAGTTCCTCGCGTTCATCCTGGTGATCGTCTACGTCGGCGCGGTGGCGGTGCTGTTCCTGTTCGTGGTGATGATGCTCGACGTGAACTTCGCCGAGCTGCGCGAGGGGTTCCAGCGCTACGCCCCGGTTGGCGCCGTGGTGGGGCTGGTGCTGTTCGTCGAGCTGGCGGTGTTCCTGACGGGATGGCGGGTGTCGCCGTCCAACGCGCTGCTGCGGCTGTCGGCGACGCCGGCCGGGGTGTCCAATACGGCGGCGATCGGGCGGGTGCTGTATACGGACTATGCGTTCCTGTTTCAGATCTCCGGGCTGATCCTGCTGGTGGCGATGATGGGGGCGATCGTGCTGACCCTGCGCGAGCGCACCGCGTCGCGCCACCAGGACATCGCCCGTCAGCAGGCGCGCGACCCGGCGCTCAGCCTGTCGATGGTGCGCGTGCCGCTTGGCCAGGGCGTGGGGCGGTCCGGCATCCTGCGCCCGCTGCCCGAGCCGGCGTTGCTGCCGGCGGGCGACGACGACGGGCACGCCCCGACGCCTGCCGCCGTGGCCGCGGACCACGAAGCGCACGGAGGACACACCTGATGGCGGTGACGCTCGGGCACTACCTCGCGGTGGGCGCCGTGCTGCTGGTTCTGGGCATCTTCGGCATCTTCCTGAACCGCAAGAACGTCATCGTCATCCTGATGTCGATCGAGCTGATCCTGCTCGCGGTCAACCTCAACCTGGTGGCGTTCTCCGCGGCGCTGGGCGACCTCGCGGGGCAGGTGTTCGCGATGTTCGTGCTCACCGTGGCGGCGGCGGAGGCGGCGATCGGCCTTGCGATCGTAGTGGTGTATTTCCGCAACCGCGGCTCGATCCAGGTCGAGGACGTGAACCTGATGAAGGGCTAAGGATGCTGTACGCGACCGCCGTCTTCGCGCCGCTGCTCGGCTCGCTGATCGCAGGACTCCTCGGGCGGGCCATCGGCGACAAGGCGGCCCAGGCGGTGACGATCCTGCTGATGACGGTCGCCGCGGTGTGCGGCACGCTAAACTGGGTGGACTACGTCTGGAACGGCGGCGTGCCAGGGGCGCTGTCGATCGGCACCTGGATGGACGTCGGCAGCTTCCAGGTCGGCTGGGACCTGCACCGCGACACCATGTCGATTTCGATGGTCGCGATGGTCACGGCGGTGGCCACGCTCGTGCACGTCTACAGCGTCGGCTACATGGGCCACGAGCACCAGCCGACCTACCGGTTCTTCTCCTATCTCTCGCTGTTCAGCTTCGCGATGCTGGCCTTGGTCAGCGCGGACAATCTTTTGCAATTGTTCTTTGGTTGGGAGGGCGTCGGCCTCGCGAGCTACCTGCTGATCGGCTACTGGTACGATCGCCCCTCCGCCAACGCGGCGGCGATCAAGGCGATGGTGGTCAACCGGGTCGGCGACCTCTCGTTCGCGGTCGGCATCGCCCTGGTGTTCGTGCTGTTCGGCGCAATCGACTTCCCGACGATCTTCGCCCATGTCCAGGACCACGTGGCCGACACCTACCGGGTGTTCGGCACCGATTGGCGGGCGTTCGAGGTGATCGGCGTGCTGCTGTTCATTGGCGCGATGGGCAAGTCGGCCCAGATCTTCCTCCACACTTGGCTGCCCGACGCGATGGAGGGGCCGACCCCGGTCTCCGCCCTGATCCACGCGGCGACGATGGTGACGGCGGGCGTGTTCCTGGTGTCGCGGATGTCGCCGATCCTGGAGTTCGCGCCGGGCGCGCTGGCGATGGTCACGGTGATCGGCGGCACGACCTGCTTCTTCGCGGCGACCGTCGCGCTGGTGCAGCCGGACATCAAGCGGGTGATCGCCTACAGCACGTGCTCGCAGCTCGGCTACATGTTCATGGCCGCCGGCGTGGGCGCGTTCCAGGCGTCGATGTTCCACCTCTTCACCCACGCCTTCTTCAAGGCGCTGCTGTTCCTGTGCGCGGGGTCGGTGATCCACGCCATGCACGACGAGCAGGACATGTTCCGCATGGGCGGGCTGTGGCGGAAAATCCCGATCACCTATGCCTGCATGTGGGCGGGCAGCCTGGCGCTGGGCGGCATCTATCCGTTCGCCGGCTACTGGTCGAAGGACGCGATCCTGGAGAGCGCCTGGGCCGCGGGCACCGGCGTCGGGCTGTATGCGTTCATCCTCGGTACTGTCGCGGCGTTCCTCACCGCGTTCTACTCGTGGCGCCTGCTGATCCTGACGTTCCACGGCCGGGCATACGACGTGGAAAAGCTGGAGCACGCGCACGAAAGCCCAGTGTCGATGTGGGGGCCACTGGTGCTGCTGTCCGTGGGCGCGCTGCTGGCGGGCGTGCTGCTGAAATCGCTGTTCATCGGCGAGGACCAGGGCTGGTTCTGGCGCGGCGCGATCTTCTCCGGCCCGAACAACCATGTGCTGCTGTCGGCCGAACACGTGCCGGCGCTGATCGCCCTGCTGCCGACGGTGATGGGTCTGGGCGGCATCGCGCTGGCCTACGTCCTCTACATGGCGCGGCCCGCGGTGCCGGCGATCCTGGCGGCGCGGCTCCGGCCGCTCTACCTGTTCCTGCTCAACAAGTGGTACTTCGACGAGCTGTACGACGCGATCTTCGTGCGTCCGGCGAAGTGGCTGGCGCGCGAGTTCTGGCACGTCGGCGACGAGCGGATCATCGACGGGCTGCCCAACGGCATCGCGCTGCTGACCACGGACGGCTCGCGGCAGGTGGTGCGCATCCAGACCGGGTCGATCGCCGTCTATGCCTTCACCATGCTGATCGGCCTCGTCGGCCTGGTCAGCATCTTCCTCCTGTTCCGGTGACATGATGAACGCCGCCGGCTTCCCGATCCTGAGCCTCGTCACCTTCCTGCCCCTCCTGGGCTGCGCGTTCATCATGTCGGTGCGCGGCGAGCCGGAGGTGGTCGCGTCCAACGCGCGCTGGGCGGCGCTGTGGACCAGTCTCGTGGTGTTCGTGATCTCTCTGGTGCTGTGGGCGCGCTTCGACGCCTCCCAGCCGGGCTTCCAGTTCGTCGAGCGCACCCAGTGGCTGCCCGAGTTCCGGGTCGGCTACGCAATGGGCGTGGACGGCATCAGTGTGCTGTTCGTGCTGCTGTCCACCGCGCTCACGCCGATCTGCATCCTGGCGAGCTGGGAATCGGTGCAGTTCCGTGTGCGCGAGTACATGATAGCGTTCCTGGTGCTCGAGACCATGATGGTCGGGATGTTCTCGGCGCTGGACTTCGTCGTATTCTACATGTTCTTCGAGGGCGTGCTGATCCCGATGTACCTGATCATCGGCGTCTGGGGCGGCACGCGGCGGGTGTACGCGTCGTTCAAGTTCTTCCTCTACACTTTCGCTGGCAGCGTGCTGATGCTGCTGGCGCTGCTGACCATGTGGTTCGTCGCCGGCACCACCGACATCCCGACCCTGATGGCCACGCCGTTCTCGGCGCAGATGCAGTTCTGGCTGTTCCTGGCGTTCCTGGCCTCGTTCGCGGTCAAGGTGCCGATGTGGCCGGTGCATACCTGGCTGCCCGACGCCCACGTCGAGGCGCCCACCGCGGGCTCGGTGATCCTGGCCGGCGTGCTGCTCAAGATGGGGGCATATGGGTTCCTGCGCTTCTCGGTGCCGATGCTGCCGCAGGCCTCGGCGCAGTTCGCGCCGCTGATGTTCTCGCTGGGCGTGATCGCGGTGATCTACACCTCGCTGGTCGCGTTCGCGCAGACCGACATGAAGAAGCTGATTGCCTATTCCTCGATCGCGCACATGGGCGTGGTGGTGATCGGCATCTTCACCTTCGACGTGCAGGGGGTGGAGGGCGCGCTGTTCCTGATGCTCAGCCATGGCATCGTGTCGGCGGCGATGTTCCTCTGCGTTGGCGTGGTCTACGATCGGCTGCACACCCGCGAGATCGCCCGCTACGGCGGCCTGGCGATCCGGATGCCGATCTACGCCGCAGTGTTCATGGTGTTCACCATGGGCAACATCGGCCTGCCCGGCACGTCCGGGTTCGTTGGCGAGTTCCTTGTCCTTGTCGGCGCATTCCAGGTCAGCCTGTGGCTGGCGCTGCTCGGCTCGTTCGGCATGATCCTCGGCGCGGTTTACGGGCTCTATCTGTATCGCCGGGTGATCTTCGGGCGGCTGACGCGCGACGACCTGCGCTCGATGCTGGACCTGTCGCCGCGCGAGATCGGCATCTTCGCCCCGCTGGTGGTGCTGACGCTGTGGATGGGGATTTACCCGTCGAGCTTCACTGGTTTCTTCGGCGCCAGCGTGGAGGCGATGGTGCAGCATCACGACGCGGCGCTCGGCCTGCCTTCTGGCGTGCACCTGGCGGAGGCGGCGCGATGAACCCGACGCTCGCGCCCGCGACGGCTTCGCCGCTGGTCGTCGGTCAGCCGCAAGGCCTGGTTCCCTCCATCGCCGGCCTGTCGCACTGGTCGCTGGCGCTGCCGGAGATCGTGCTGGCGCTGCTCGGGCTGCTGATCCTGGTCTATGGCGTGACCCGACCGCGCGACTCCGCCCTGGCCTGCACGATGCTGGTGCTGGCGGCGCTCCTGGTGACCGCGGGGCTGGTCATCCAGTCGCCCGACGGCGCGGCCTATGGCGGATTGGTGGTCGTGGACGCGTTCAGCCGGTTCGCGCAGGTCCTGATCCTGGCGGGCGCCGCGCTGACCACGGTGCTGGCGCTCGACTACAACGAGAAGCAGGAGATCGCGCGTTTCGAGTTCCCGTTGCTGGTGCTGTTCTCCACTGTCGGCATGCTGGTGATGGCGCAGGCCGCCAGCCTGATGACCCTCTACATGGGCCTGGAGCTGCAGAGCCTCGCCATCTACGTGCTGTGCTCCTTCGCCCGCGACGACGTGCGCTCCTCCGAGGCCGGGCTGAAGTATTTCGTCCTGAGCGCCCTGGCGTCGGGGCTGCTGCTCTACGGCATCTCGCTCTGCTATGGCTTCTCCGGGACCATGCAGTTCTCGCTGATCGCGCAGGCGCTGACCAACGAGGGGGCCGCTCCCGGCGGCACCTCGGTCGGGCTGGTGATCGGCATCGTGTTCATCGTGGCAGGGCTGGCGTTCAAGCTGTCGGCGGTGCCGTTCCACATGTGGACTCCCGACGTCTACGAGGGCGCGCCGACGCCGGTCACCGCGTTCATGAGCACCGCGCCCAAGGTGGCGCCGTTCGCGGTGCTGCTGCGCGCGATGGTGGTCCCGTTCGGCCACGTGCTGCATGACTGGCAGCAGCTCATCATCCTGGTGTCGATCTGCTCGATGATCCTCGGCAGCCTCGCCGCCATCGGCCAGACCAGCATCAAGCGCCTGATGGCGTATTCCTCGATCGGCCACATGGGCTATGCGCTGATCGGGCTGGCGGCAGGGTCGGAGGCCGGCATCCGCGGCACGCTGATCTACCTGGTGACCTACGTGTTCATGAACGCCGGGACCTTCGCCTGCATCGTCGCCATGCGCCGCCGCGGCCATGCGCTGGAGCGCATTGCCGACCTGGGCGGGCTGGCCAAGACCGACCCGGTGCTGGCGCTGGTGATGGCGGTGCTGATGTTCAGCATGGCAGGCGTGCCGCCGATGTCGGGCTTCTTCGGCAAGCTGTTCGTGTTCCAGGCGGCGGTGCAGTCCGGCCTGTGGACGCTCGCCGTGATCGGCGTGCTGACCAGCGTAATCGGGCTGTACTACTACCTGCGGGTGGTGAAGGTGATGTATTTCGACGAGGCGGAGGAGGCGTTCGACAGCCGCGCGGCGTCGCTGTCCTTCGTGGCGGTGGTGGGCGGGCTGTTCACCTTCCTGTTCTTCCTGATGCCGGCGCCGGTGGTGCAGGCGGCGGAGACGGCGGCGCGGGCGCTGTTCGGGTGAGGCGGAGGAAGCAAGAAAGGCCAGAGGCTCTGCCTCTGGACTCCGCCAAAGGCTCGCCTTTGGAAACCCACACCGGGGCCGGCGGCACGTCTCGCCTCTCCCTATATATGCCGGTCCAGGGGCGGCTCGCCCCTGGCGGGTCCGGGCAGAGCCCGGTCTTGCTTGCCTGATGCTTCTCGTCGTAGACGCCGGCAACACCAACATCGTGTTCGCGGTCCATGACGGCGCCCGCTGGGTCGGCATCTTCCGCATCGCCACCGAGGCGCAGCGCACCTCGGACGAGTACGCCGTGTGGCTTATGGCGTTGCTGGCGCTGCGCTCCATCCCTCCCGGCGCAGTGGAGAGGGCGGTGATCGGCACCGTGGTGCCGGCCGCGCTGTACCACCTGCGTCGCCTGTGCCGCGACTGGTTCGAGGTGGAGCCGCTGGTCGCGCGCTCGACGCTGCACTGGGGGTTCGAGATCCGCGTCGACAATCCGGCCGAGGTCGGCGCCGACCGGCTGGTGAACGCGCTGGCGGCGCATGAGCGCTACCGTGGTCCGCTGGTGGTGATCGATTTCGGCACCGCGACCACGTTCGACGTGGTGGAGGATGACGGTGCCTATGTGGGCGGCGTGATCGCGCCGGGCATCAACCTGTCGATCGAGGCGCTGCACCAGGCGGCGGCCCGGCTGCCCAGGATCGGCATCGGCCGGCCGCAGGCGGTGATCGGGCGCTCGACCGTGCCGGCGATGCAGTCCGGCATCTACTGGGGCTATGTGGGCCTGATCGAGGGCCTCGTCGCACGAATCAGGGGCGAGTTCGACCGACCGCTGAAGGTCGTCGCCACGGGGGGGCTGGCGCCGCTGTTCTCCGAGGGGACGACGGTGATGGAACGCATTGACCCCGATCTGACCCTTGACGGACTTCGCCTGTTGGCGCAGCGCAATCCCACCCCCACATTGTCTCGTGACAGAACAAGACTGATTGAAGGCGATTAATGAACGCGATGAGCGGCGATCTGGCCTTCCTGCCCCTGGGCGGGACAGGCGAGATCGGCATGAATCTGAATCTCTACCGGTGCAACGGACGTTGGCTGGCGGTGGACTGCGGCATCGGCTTCGGCGGCTCGGAGATGCCCGAGGTCGAAGTGATGATGCCCGACCCCTCCTTCATCGCCGAGCGGCGCGACGCGCTCGTCGGGCTGGTGATCACCCACGCCCATGAGGACCATATCGGCGCGGTTGCCCACCTCTGGCGACAGTTGCGCTGCCCGGTGTACGCGACGCCGTTCGCGGCTTCGGTGCTGCGTCGCAAGCTCGGCGAGGCGCAGTTGCTGAACGAAGTGCGGATCCACGTGATCGCGCCCGGCGGCTCCTTCGAGCTGGCGCCGTTCTCGCTGCAGTTCATCTCCGTGGCGCACTCTATCCCGGAGGCGCAGGCGCTGGTGATCCGCACGCCGCACGGCGTGGTGCTGCACACCGGCGACTGGAAGCTGGACGCGAACCCGATGGTCGGGCCGCCGACCGACGAGGCGGCGTTGGAGGCATTGGGCGACGCCGGCGTGCTGGCAATCGTGTGCGACAGCACCAATGCGCTGGTCGAGGGACACTCCGGCTCGGAGAGCGACGTCCGCCGCTCGATGGCTGGGCTGATCCGCAGCCTGCAGGGCCGGGTCGCGGTGACCTGCTTCGCCAGCAACGTGGCGCGCGTTGAGACCATCGCGCTGGCGGCCCGTGCCGCGGGCCGCTCGGTCGCGATGGTGGGGCGTTCGCTGCGCAACCTGGACCAGTCGGCGCGCGAGACCGGCTACCTGCGCGGCATCCCCGAGTTCGTGCCCGAGGACCAGGCCGGCACGGTGCCGGACGAGAACCTGCTGATGATGGTGACCGGCAGCCAGGGCGAGCCGCGCTCGGCACTGGCCCGCATCGCCATGGACACGCATCCCAACATTGCGATGGGGCCGGGCGACACCGTGGTGTTCAGCAGCCGCACCATCCCGGGCAACGAGCGCGCCATCGGCACGGTGCAGGACAATCTGGTGCGGCGGGGCGTGCGGATCATCACCGCAGAGGACCACTTGGTGCACGTCTCCGGTCACCCGGCGCGCGACGAGCTGCGCCGGATGTACCAGCTGGTACGGCCGCGCTTCTCGGTGCCGGTGCATGGCGAATGGCGGCACATGTCGTCGCACGCGGCGCTGGCGCAGGAGGCGGGCGCGACCCCGTTCCTGCTGGAGGACGGCGACCTGCTCAGCCTGTCTGGCAACCGGCCCGAGGTCACGGACTCCGCCACGGTCGGGCGGCTCGCGCTCGACGGCAACCGTCTGGTGCCGATCAACGGCGGGGTGTTGTCGGCGCGGCGGCGGATGCTGTTCAACGGCATGGTGATCGCCTCGATCGCGGTGGACGCGGACGGGCACGTGCGCGGCACGCCGAAGGTCACGGCGCCCGGACTGTTCGAGCCGGACGAGGCCGAGGCCATCCGCATCGGCCGCGAGTTTGTCACCGCGCTGGAGGGTCTGCCGCTGGCGCTGCGCCGCGATGACGAGCCGCTGCTCGACGCGGCGAAGTCCGCGTTGCGTCGCGCGTTGGGCCGGCGCCTGCAGAAGCGCCCGCTGGTGGACGTGCACCTGCTCCGGGTCTAGCACGCGTGGGCTGGTTTACCGGCTGCGTGCTTTACTCGCTGATCTGGTGGACCGTTCTGTTCGCCGTACTGCCGGTGGGCACGCGCCCGGTGGCGGACGCGGACAGGGCAACGGGATGGCGCGGCGCTCCGGAGCGCCCGATGCTGCTGCGCAAGGTGATGGCGACGACGGCGATCTCAGCTGTGATCTGGCTGGGCTGCTACGCGGTGATCAGCAGCGACTGGCTGAGTTTCCGCCATGGCTGGCTGGCTCTGCCCGACGATTAGGCAGTTCAAGGCACGATCTGCACAGAGCGGCGGCAAGCTTCACACGGGTGCCGCGAATACTCTGTGCAGGTGTATCGATTTCCATAGACGGCCAGTCGGCTTGACGCTGATTATCACGACAGGACCAAGGGTTTCTTGTCCTACCGTGTGACTGGCATTTCCTCCCCAAACTTGGCCCGCGTGCTCGGCATGCGGGCCGCTTCTTTGATAACATGTTCGCCACACGTGTCACCTGCAAAATGGCAGCAAACACACCGTTGCAAACGAATGTTGTTGTGCACTGCACAATGTTTGCCCTGTCAGGTCGGATTTCCGAGAACAGACATTCTTCGGTATACAGCAGCCGAAAACGAGATGCACGTTTAAGTTGTATTCTATAGTTGGCTGGTCGGCGGTATCACACGCGATGTGGACTGTTGTCTAAAACAGTGCGGCCGACGCAGCCCGATCTGCCGAAGCTGCGCCGCTGCTCGAGACAGCCTGTGCCCGCCGGATCGGCGATCAGCGGCAGACGGTAACGGGTACACTGATAGATCAGCGCCGGGTGCGAGGAACAGGCGGGACCAAAAGCTTTGCCAAGAGCCGGGTTTCTACACCCACGTCCTGAAGGAAGGGTTTCCAAAGGTCCTATGCTTGGGGGAGGGAGCCTTTGGCGAGTCCGGGCAGAGCCCGGCCTCGCCCGGCTTGCTGCGGTCCCACATCCGGTCGGAGCCTTGCAAGCTGACTCGATGTTCGCCGATCCCGCCCCTGGCGGCGCGATGACCCGGCCTGTAGCATCCGCGGCCTCCACCGAACCGGATCCGTGATGCGTCTGTCCCGCTCCCTCGTGCCCACGCTCAAGGAAAATCCCGCCGAGGCGCAGATCGTCTCGCACCGCCTGATGCTGCGCGCCGGCTTGGTGCGGCAGAGTGCCGCTGGCATCTACGCCTGGCTGCCAGCCGGCCTGCGGGTGCTGCGCCGCATCGAGCAGGTCGTGCGCGAGGAGCAGGACGCGGCCGGCGCGCAGGAGATCCTGATGCCCACCATCCAGCCCGCGGATCTGTGGCGCGAGAGCGGCCGCTACGAGGATTACGGCCCGGAGATGTTGCGGCTGCGCGACCGCCACGAGCGCGACCTGCTGTATGGGCCGACCAACGAGGAGGTGCTGACCGACATCATGCGCCATTCGGTCAAGTCGTATCGCGAGCTGCCGCAGATGCTCTACCACATCCAGTGGAAGTTCCGCGACGAGGTCCGCCCGCGCTTCGGGGTGATGCGCGGCCGCGAGTTCCTGATGAAGGACGCCTACAGCGTCGACCTCGACCACGAGGGCGCGGTGGTCAGCTACCGCCGCATGATGCTGGCCTACCTGCGCACCTTCCAGCGGCTCGGCGTGCAGGCGATCCCGATGCGCGCCGACACCGGCCCGATCGGCGGCGAGCTGAGCCACGAGTTCATCATCCTGGCGCCGACCGGCGAGAGCCAGGTGTTCTACGACCAGGCGTTCGAGGCCGACGACCACACCGCGCTTCCGGCCCGCCCCGACGCCGACGCGCTGGCCGCGTTCTACGGGCGCATGACCGGCCGCTACGCCGCCACCGAGGAGATGCACGACCTCGCCGCCTGGGACGCGGTGCCGGAGAGCCAGCGCCGCGAGGGCAGGGGCATTGAGGTCGGCCACATCTTCAACTTCGGCACCAAGTACAGCCTGCCGATGGGCTTCACCGTGGCCGGCCCGGACGGCAAGCCCGTGCATCCGGAGATGGGCTCCTACGGCATCGGCGTCTCCCGCCTGGTGGGCGCGCTGATCGAGGCCAGCCACGACGACGCCGGCATCGTGTGGCCCGAGAGCGTGGCGCCGTTCCGCGCCGCGATCCTGAACCTGCGGGTAGGCGACCCGGCGTGCGACGCGATCTGCGAGCGGGCCTACGCGGCGCTGGGCGGCGAGGCGCTGTACGACGACCGCGACGAGCGGGCGGGCGCGAAGTTCGCCGATGCCGACCTCATGGGTCATCCGTGGCAGATCGTCGTGGGGCCGCGCGGCGCCAAGGCGGGCACCGTGGAGCTGAAGCGCAGGGTGCGCGGCCTGGCCGAGGGCGAGCGCTGCGAGCTGTCGCTGGAGGACGCTCTGGTGCGGGTCGCGGCCGGCACCGTGCGGGGTGGGACGGTCACCGCCTGATGTTCGGGGCGTTCGAGCGGACGGTGGCCGGGCGCTACCTGCGGGCGCGCCGCGGCGAGCGGTTCGTCTCGGTGATCGCGATCTTCTCGCTCGTCGGCATCGCGCTGGGCGTGGCGACGCTGATCATCGTCATGTCGGTGATGAACGGGTTCAAGGCGGACCTGCTCGGCCGCATCCTCGGACTCAACGGCGACCTGTCGATCTATGGCAGCGGCCCAACGCTCACCGACTACGACGCCCTGGCCGGACGGGTGCGCGCGGTGCCCGGCGTCATCGACGCCGTGCCGCTGGTCGAGGGCCAGGTGCTGCTGAGCACCGAGCGGGGCAGCTCGGGCGGCTTGGTGCGCGGGATGCGCGCCGCCGATCTGCGCAACCTGCACGAAATCAGCGACAACATCCGCGCCGGCTCGCTCGATGCGTTCGGCGCGGCGGCGACCGGCGCAGCCGGGTCCGCCGCCGCGGGCGCCGCACCCGCCACAGCCAGGACCTCCATGGCTGGGGCCACCTCGCCCGTTGCTCCCGCTGCCCAGACGGCCGGGTCGCCTGCGGCCGCGGAGGACGGGATTGCGATCGGGTTGACGCTGGCGCAGCGCTTCGGCCTCGCGGTGGGCTCGAAGCTGACGCTGGTCTCTCCCGACGGCGCCGCCACAGCGTTCGGCACCGTGCCCCGCGTGCGCGCCTACCGCGTGGTCGCGATCTTCCAGGCCGGGCTGAACGACTACGACAGCACCTTCGTGTTCCTGCCGCTCGCCGCCGCGCAGGTGTTCTTCCTCAAGCCCGGTCAGGCCACGCAGATCTCGGTCAAGGTGGCCGACCCCGAGCGCGTCGTCCCGGTGACCCGTGCGATCCGCGCCGCTCTCGACGCGCAGCCGCCGCCGGGCGGGCCAGTGCGGGTGGTGGACTGGACGCAGAGCAACAACAGCTTCTTCGCTGCGATCCAGATCGAGCAGAACGTCATGTTCCTGATCCTGACGCTGATCATCCTGGTCGCGGCGTTCAACGTGGTCAGCTCACTGATCATGATGGTCAAGGACAAGACCCGCGACATCGCCGTGCTGCGCACGCTGGGCGCGGGACGGGGTGCCATCATGCGCATCTTCCTGATGTGTGGCGCCTCGGTGGGCGTCACCGGCACGCTGCTCGGCACCGCGCTCGGCGTGGTGTTCTGCGCCAACATCGAGCGCATCCGCCAGGCGCTGCAGTCCGTCACCGGCACCGACCTGTTCAACCCCGAGGTGTACTACCTGGAGCACCTGCCCGCGAAGCTCGACTGGGGCGAGGTCACCCAGGTCATCCTCATGGCGCTGGTCCTCTCGCTGCTGGCCACGCTCTACCCGAGCTGGCGGGCGGCGCGCACCGACCCGGTCGAGGCGCTGCGCCATGAGTGAGCAAGCAAGGTTGGGCTCTGCCCAAACCCGCCAAAGGCCTGAGGCCTTTGGAAACCCATCCCTTCAGGAAGGCATTCCAAAGGCCCAGCCTTTGGCGGAGTTTGAGGCAGAGCCTCAACCTTGCCTCCTCCTATGCTGAGCACCACCGAACCCGCGCTGGCACTGCGCAGCGTGGTACGCACCTACCGCAGCGAGGCCGGCGGCCTGGACGTGCTGCGCGGCGTCGACCTGGAGCTGCGCGCCGGCGAGATCGTGGCGCTCGTGGCCCCGTCCGGCACCGGCAAGTCCACGCTGCTGCACACGGCGGGGCTGCTGGAGCGGCCGGACGGCGGCATGGTGATGGTGGCGGGCCGCGATGCCGGTGCGCTCGGCGACACCGAGCGCACGCAGATTCGCAGCCGCTCGATCGGCTTCGTCTACCAGTTCCACCACCTGCTGGCCGAGTTCACCGCGCTCGAGAACATCGTGCTGCCGCAGATGATCGCGGGCTCGCGACGCCGCGACGCCGAGGCGCGCGCCGCCGGGCTGCTCGCCGCGTTCGGGCTCGGCGCCCGCGGGCGGCACCTGCCGGGCCAGCTCTCCGGCGGCGAGCAGCAGCGCGTGGCGATCGCGCGTGCGCTCGCCAACGCGCCGCGGGTGCTGCTGGCCGACGAGCCCACCGGCAACCTCGACGTGGCCACCGCCGACACGGTGTTCGCCGAGCTGATGCACGCGGTGCGCGACCAGGGGGCGGCGGCGCTGATCGCCACCCACAACACCGAGCTGGCGTCGCGCATGGACCGCGTGGTCACGCTGCGCGACGGGGTGCTGGTGGAGGTGCGCTGAAGCCCCCTGTGTCAGAGGAGTTGCCGCCCGGATAGGATTGGCAAACCCGGGGGCGCAGGACACTGGCATTGGCTCGATATGGACAACCCTACAAGGATCGCGTGGTGGCGCGCCTGCTGCCGCCGGA
>JAABUV010000902.1_pt1 | contig 44369 bp, 29 predicted proteins | sample 5559971 | NCBI WGS metagenome assembly JAABUV01 (sample SAMN10711881, study PRJNA513362) | rock metagenome | isolation source: Antarctica rocks | place: Antarctica: Victoria Land, Knobhead nord | collected 2015-12-19 | reverse complement strand
CCTTTATAACTCTAATATAAGACTTTTTATCCTAGGAGTAGATAAGAATATTATCTAGATAAATAATATATATAATATTAAGTAGTCCCGCTAGGGCTTTATTAATATATACCTAGAATAAGGTAGGTATATTAATAAGTTTAAAAGGTATAACTATATATTTAAAATAGCCGTACTTTATATAAAATATAATCTTCTATTTATTACCCTTTCTTATTTATAAGTAATAATATATATCCTTAAGATCTAACTTAGTTAAGTACTTAATATTAATTAATCTTATTAATATTTTATTAATTAATAGAAGTAGATAGTAATTCTTAATTATAATCTTATTAAGCGCCTTATAATTAATATATAAGTATAATATTCTATCCTTTTTTTAAATAAAAAGAATTAATATACCTACTAGACTTATAAAATAATAAATCTATCCCTTTTTTAAAGCCTACTTAAGGTACTCCCTTAATACGCGTAACTCTTTCTCTAATAGGTTATAAAGTAGGTTAAGGGAGGTTCCTTATTCTCCTTTATATTAATCGCGTAATTATAATATATATAATTTAATAGCGCCCTAATATTCTTAGTTAAAAAGATATCTTAAAATTCCTAAAATTTTAAAGGGAGCTTAACTTTAAATAGTAGGCTTTTATTACCTACTCCTAAGCACGCCGTAATAAATATAATACTATTAAGCTACTCCTCTAGGGCTTTAATAGTATTAAAGTACTCCTTAATATTACTTTTCTTAATAAGGAATTACTAGTTCTATATAAACTAATCTACTTAGGGATTTTATTCCTCTAATTATAAATACCTAAAGTAGAAGTTATAGTTAAGGTTTACTATTATATAAAAGGCGCCTTTATAATATTATATAATATTATTAGAATTAATAAGTTTAATTTTCTCTTATATAAGAACTTAGTAATAATATTAGGTTCTTAACTCTATTATATAGGGTATTATTAGAGCTTAAGTCTATTTCCTAATCCTACTCCTTTATTAAGTATATATTAATATAACTAGTATCTACTTTAAAGTTAATTAATATAATAAATTCTCTTTATAAGCTCTTAAGCTCTACTTATATTATAATAATAAGTTATTATATCTACTTCTTCCTTTATACTATAATAGTAGATATAATTATAATACTTAAGGGTTTTTTAAATTTAAGCCTCTCTTAACTACCTTATTATTAGATATCTTATTAGCCGTAGGCTTATTAATTATAATACTTATAACTATTAATTTTACGCTCTAGTAATCCTTAGTTATATATCCCTTTTTTTAATAATTATAATACTTAATAATAGAGAGGTTAGGCTTAGGCCTTTAAGGAAGGTATAGTAATATCCTAATACTACCCCGCCCTTCTTACTTTATATATAAGCTATTATCTCTTTACCCTTAGAAATTTCCTTTTCCTCTTTAAGGATATTAACCCCTAGTAGGAGTATTATCCCTTTAATCTTTATATATAAGTAGTATTATATAAGGCTCTAATTAGGTCGCTAATATAATAAGAGTATCCCTTATCTCTAGGATATTAGGTTATATTATAAGTTAATTGTAAAGATCCTTATATAACTTATTTAAAAGGTTATTATAAAGTATATACTCTATTAATAACTTAAGTTATCTTTTTAACCTAGTAAAGTAATTTATAAAGTTTATAATCTTTTAATATTCCTTTTACTTAGCTTCTAAGTAGTACTTACTAGTTATTAAATATTAATTTTAAGGATCTTCTATTTAATCTATTAAAAAATTATTAAAGTATTCTTAAAACTTTTTATCCTTTAATATATCCTTTATATACTTATATTATATAGCTTTAAGGTCTAGGGCTATATACTATAACGCGTATTAGACTTTTATAGAGTTATTAAGAAAATAGGTTATATTTATTTTAATTATTTTAATTATTTTAATTATATTATTCTTAATATTCCTATATTAACTTACTATTATATATATATAGGTCCTACGGCCTAAGAATATAGGTTCTATATTAAGGACGCTTTAGTTCTAATTCTTCTATTAATAATAGGTAATATTAATAACCCGCTTAAGTAGTATTATTAGTATATATTTCCTACTCTAACTCTTATAAATATTATTATAGATCTTATATCTACTACCTCTTAGAGACTTCTTCTTTAAGTTCTTATATCCTTTATAATAGTACTTCTTAGATTTTAGGTAGTAGGGACTAGGTTTATACGCCTAGTAGCTACCCCTAGATAGTTAGTTATAATTATAATATATCTATTATTAATTTATTAATTAATTCTTAAGACTCGCTTTCTCTATAAGCTTAATCCCTTATATTTAGGCGGGTTATTTATACTAGTTAACTAACCTTTTTACCTTACGCTTATAATAACCCTTCTCCGCTTATCTTACTAATAATTAGGCTACTACCCTTAAATAGGGTAGAGTAATTAAAATATAAGGGTACTACGTAATAACGTAGCTATTAAGTATTATAAACGGTGCGTATATATATATATATCAAACTCTCTATTCTTATTAATAGTAAGACTAATCGCTACCCTTCCCTTCAGGGGGAATTCCCTCCTCTATATACTATAGGTAAAGGGGTAGCGCAGTACTACTACGTACTATAGACGCCACGTCGATAGTAGTACTATATTCCTAACTGGTCCTTATATCCTCCTTCTTCTACCCCTTAATAACAACTAGTATATCTAGGTAGTAACGTTAATATAAGTTATTTATAAGGTCTATAATAGGCTCTAGATAGGTAATTAATATAATATTATAGATTCTTATATTATTAGAAAGGATAAATTTATAAGCTAAGCGACTAACCTATCTAATTATATAAAATAGGCTAACTAATTATTAACTAGTTTTCCTAGATAGGATAGCTAGAATATAATAACGCTTATAAAGATATAGATATACTAAGTCTCCTACCTTAAAGTATATTAGAGTATAGTAAGTATTATAGTAGCCCTTTATCTTTATAACTATAAAGGTAATAGTATCTCTAGCGTAGACTAACCGCGTCGAGTTAGTACTTCGAACTCGAGTCGGGTACTCGACTCGAGTCTTAGCGATTTAATACTAAAATCTAGTACTAAGTACCTCGAGTCGGTACCTAGGTAGGTACTAAGTATTAGTACTAAAGTATTAACTCGAATTACTAAGACTTTTTTCTCTAGTAATATTTTCGATTTTTAGTAGTATTTCTTACTATATTTTCTATTATTTTTCTAATTATTATTATTATTATTACCTAGGGAATTCTTAATAGTAAATAGGATAATAAGAAAGATAATAGCTATTCTTATGGAAATAATAACTATAATATTAATAATATTTTCTATTTATAGTAGTATTTACTATTATATCTATAACTAACTACTATATTACTAAGCATTATTATTATTATTACCTAGCCTAACCTAGGATTCTTTAAAGGTAATGCAAAAAGGTAATGCATATCCCTAGGGAACTAACGGGGATATTAAAATTCTAATTTAAAAAAAATCTATTTTTAGTATAGGAATAATTCTAGAAAATTTTTAGGACTCCTTACTATTTTATTAGGGACTTGGCGTCTTGGCGATACCTTGGCGATTCAAGTCGGGTTAACCCGACTCGCTAAGGTATTAAGGCCTTGGCGAGTCGGTACTAATAGCTAGTACCGAGTATTTCGGTCGGTACTAAGACCCTAACCTAAGTATTCGGTCGGTACCAAATCTTAGTACTAAATCCCGACTTGACAGTTAGTCTACTCTAGCGTTAATATACGTCGGCAATTTTTAAAAACCCGGAGGGGTACCTAGAGCCGGCCCCGGGCCGCCCCGGGCCCCTAGGGCCGTAGTTTAAGAAAGCTTGCCCTGGGGCCGTAGGGGTAGATACGAGTCCGCCTGGAGGTAGGGGCTATAAGGGCTACCTACCTAGCGCCTAGAGCTACCCTAAGATTAAGCTTCTAGGTGCTATGTAATAGCGTTACGGTATCCTATAATTAGGCTTCTAGGCGCTAGGTAATAGCGTTAAAGTACCCGTAATAATAATGCTATCGTATTATTAACTACCCTAGGTTATTATAACTACTACGCTATTAACCCCTACTACAGCCTATCCTAGTATATAAACCCCGCGTAGAAATCAGCTAAATTAATCAATTCCAGGGTCGCTTTTAGGGTAGTATTAGGGGTAGCTCTAGGGTATACTACCTAAGTCCCCTATTAATTATAGAATATTAAAACTTTTAAAGTTCTACTTAGTAAGTAGTTATATAACTTCCTAGAATTTACTAACTAGTAGATTTTAAGAAATTACTTAGTTAGTAGTTACGTAACGCTACCCTTGGAGCCTAGAGCGGCCCTAGGGCCTTATAACACGCTGTAATAGGCCTGCGGCTGGCCTAGGGCCCCCGCGGCCGGCGCTAGGCCTGCGGGTATAAGGCTTTTACTAAGGGTATAAGGGCGAGTTAAGATCTTACTAATATATAAAGGTCTATATTTACTTATATTAACTAGTTAGTTAGAATACGCTAGTATAGCTAATATTTTATAAATAAGGGCTTTATTAGAAGGGTTATAAGAGCCTTTAGTAGGGTTATTAAGTTATAAGAGATTTAAAGATTCTTAGGTCTTAAATCTATATAAGATCTAGGTAGGAGCTAAGTAAGTAGAGTTATATTTAGTAGAGTTATTTAGTAAGGCTAATATTCTATTAATAATTAATAGCTAATACTAAGAATTATCTAGTATAGTAATATAATACTATAATACTATTTTAGTAGTTTAGTTTATATATTCTAATATTCTATTAGCTTAAGGATATTAAGCTATTAAATAGAGTAAGCTTACCTTTAATACTAAGAAGATTTACTTCTATATTTATCTAATAAATTTACAGTCTCTATTAGAAATAATAGCCCTTAGTATACCCTAGTTTAGTAAGACGAGATAATTAATTAATTTAATAGCCTAGTCTTTCCTAGACTATATATTCTTACTAGGAATTAGGGTAATTATTAGGATATCTTAATATATCTAGTTAGTACGACTACAGCTTACTAGTAATATCCTAGCGTTACTAGTTTAGCCTCTTATTATCCGACGGATATCCTTTTATCTAGATATCTAAGAGGCTAGGTAGCTTCCTTAAGGGGTATTTAAATAGTCCTCCCTCTACCTCCTTAGAAGGTAGAGATTAGTTCTTCTATAACTATAAAGTTACTAGAGTATTAAGTCTACTATTATAATACTACCTACTCGCTAGTAATTTATACTATCTATTCCAGCCCTTAGAAACTAGCCTTCTAGTCTAGTTCCTAATAATACTATTATTCTTATAAGGAATTAGAAGAGATATAGTTAGTTTAAGAAGGTCTAAGATTCCTATTAATAATAAGTACTATTAGGAAATAGCTAATATTATTAATAATAATAGTATAATTATATCTAGTATTAATAAAATTATATAATTAAAAAGTAAGGATAAGGGGTTCTCTATTAATAGCTAGGATAAGTAGTAAGTAGTAAGTAGGGAAATATCTAGGAAATATCTAAATTTACTTAGTAAAATACCGAAGTTTCTCTAAGAATCCTAATAAGTTAATGAAATCCTAACGCTATTAGGAGGTAGTAATAGGTAATAAATAAGGCTCTTATTAATTATAAGTTTTAAAGAGGCTTCTATAATTATTATTAGTTATAAAAGGCTTCTTTAACTACCTTATATAAGTATTAAATAGATTAGTATATAGAAGACTTATAAAGATTTATATATTAAGGCTAGTACTATAATAGCTAGTAGACTGTATATAACTTATTAGTAGTTAATAGTACTAATAGTAGCTAATATAGTATTACTATTATATATTATAACTGTAATTAGTAAAGTAGTAAAGTAGTAAAAGGGTTATAGAGAAGGGAAGCTTCTTATAAGCCTAAGACGTACTTATAGAAGGCTTCTACTCTCTAGGCTACTAGCTAGCTATATAGTAATAATTGTAATAGATATTTCCCTCTATTTAGACTAATATTAGATATATTAGTATATAATATTAATAGTAGGATTTTTTACTTATAACTATAATAGTATTAGCTTATATACTAATATACTAATTTAGATAGTTCTAATAGTATTACCTACCTAGTAATAAGATAGATATTTCCCCCTATTTAAGTTAATATTAGATATATTAGTAGGTATTATTATAGAATAGGAAAAATATAGATAATACTAGGATTTTTATTTTTTATAATCTATATTCTAGCTATTAGTATATAGAATTTAGTAGGTAAATCTATTTATTATAAAATATCTTTTAAACTACTATATTAATTATATAACTTAATTTAAGTAGAAAATATTAAGGAGTATAGATATAAATATAAATAGAATATAAAGAAATATCTAAGTTCTAGTATTTACGCTAGTTTTAAAGGGGTAATTGGGGTACTTATTAACTAACTAATAAGTTATAATAAGCTTAGGGCCCTAAATTAGAGATATTCTATTATAGTAAGAAGATACCCCTATTTAACTACTAAGTTCTATATACTAATAGCTAGCTAGATTACTAGAATATAGATTGTAAATAATAAAAATCCTACTATTATTTATATTTTATCTATTTTATAATAACGCCTACTAATATATTAGCTATTAGTTTAAATAGGGGGAAATATCTATCTTATTACTAGGTATAAAATACTATTAGAATAGGTATATATATATAATATAGCTAATACTATTATATATATAAGCTACCTACCTACTAATATATTACTATTTACCTTACCTAATAATATATTTAATATTAGTTTAAATAGAAGGAAATATCTATCTTATTACTAGATATATAATACTATTAGAACTATCTATATAAGTCTATTAGTATATATATATAATATAGCTAATACTATTATAACTACCTACTAATATATCTAATCTACTTCCTACTATTTATATTACCTACTAAATACTAGGTAGTAGAAGTAATTTTCTAATATAAAAATCTAGATTTTTACAGGTATCTTCTAGTTATATTATAAATACTTATTTAAGAAACTTAATTAAATCTAATCTAACTTAGATTAATTTAGAATTTATTACACGTTAATTAATATAAATAGTTAAAGTAGCTTTAATATACTTTATAACTATCTTATTATATTAAATATAATAGTCTTAGTACTTCTAACTCTTTTATATTTATTATATATAAATATTATATTTACTCTCTAGTTTTAATCTCTTAGTAACTAGAAAAATTAATATAGTATAAATTATATAAATATAATAACTAGGAAACTAAAGCTAAGGAGTATATCTAGTACTTATATATAAAAAATATAGGAGTATTAGAAGTATTAAGGTTATTATATCTAATATAATAAGAGAATTATAAAGCTTTATATTAAAGCTAATATTAAAGTTAACTTAACTACTTATATTAATATACTTATAATACATTATAATATATTTACTCTTTCTTATCTTTTATATAAATAATATACTTCTAATTTCTAAGATAGCTAAAATCTATTATAGTTAGTAGTCTAGTATAAGCTTATAATTTATTAGTTCTTAAGATCTAGAAGCTATTAATAAGAAAAATATATATATAATAAAATACTACCTTTAATACTAATAGAATTATTAATAAGGTATAGAGGTAGCTTTTAATAATATTCTCTACTAAAGACTACTTACTAGAAAGATATAGGATTTTATTACTATATATACTAATATATTTATTATATTAACTTTAGAGCTTTATATCTTAGCGAGTTTTAAAGTTTTTTATAAAGTTTTTTTTAGTATTAAATAGGATTTAAGCTATATTTTTAGCCTATAAAAATTATTACCTGATTAGGCCTAGTTCACGATTTGCTACTAGGAAATCCTGTAGGATATCCTATCTCAGGCTGAAAATCGCCTCGATCCCATACTAAAATCCTATATCTTTCTAGCTTATACTAAAGACTTATTTATAACCTTAGAAATAAAGGGGTTCCTTACTATACTATAAGCTAGATAGAAAGTTTTCTAGTAGAAAGGTTCTTATCTATTATAATAGAGAGAATAATAAGTAGAATAGAGCTAGTACTAGTAGAGATAAGGATTCTCTAAGGGTTATTAATCTCCTTAGTCCTCTATACTCTTCCTATTCTTAAATATCTCTTTACTATAATAGAATTTCTGTAATTTAGGACCTCAAGCTTATTATAACTTATTAGTTAATTAATAAGTCCCCTAGTTACCCCTCTAGGACTAGCGTAAATATTAGAACTTAGATATTTCTTTATATTCTACTTATATCTATACCTATACTCCTTAATATTTTCTACTTAAATCAAGTTATACAACTTACTTATAACTATTATATACTTTAAAAATTATAAAAATCTATATAGTAGTTTAAAAGATATTTTAGAATAAATAGATTTACCTACTAAATTCTATATACTAACGGCTAGAATATAGATTATAAATAATAAAAATCCTAGTATTATTTATATTTTACCTGTCCTATAATAATACCTACTAATATATCTACTATTAGTCTAAATAGGGGGAAATATCTATCTTATTACTAGGTATATAATACTATTAGAATAATCTATATTAATCTATTAGTATATATATATAATATAGCTAATACTATTATATTTACAGGCTAAAAACCCTACTATTTATATTACCTACTAACGTATCTAATATTAGCCTGAATAGGAGGAAATATCCGTCTTATTACTAGGTAGGTAATACTATTAGGATAGTTTAAATTAGTAAATTAGTATATTAGCTAATACTATCGTATTTACAGGCTAGAAATCCTACTATTTATATTACCTACTAATATATCTAATATCTACCTACTAATATATCTAATACCGGCTTAAATAGGGCGAAATATCTGTCTTATTACTAGGTATATAATACTATTAGAATAATTTAAATCGGTGTATTAGTATATATAATATAGCTAATACTATCGTATTTACAGGCTACCTACCTACTAATATATCTAATATACTTCCTACTATTTACCTTACCTACTAACATGTCTAATATCAGCCTAAATAGGGGGAAATATCCGTCTTATTACTAGGTATAAAACGCTATTAGAATAGGTATATCTATATAATATATCTAATACTATTATATATATAAGCTACTTACAAATATATCTAATATACTCCCTACTATTTACCTTACCTACTAACGTATCTAATATTAGTCTAAATAGGGGGAAATATCTATCTTATTACTAGGTATATAATACTATTAGAATAATTTAAATTAGTATATTAGTATATATAATATAGCTAATACTATTATATTTACAGGCTACCTACCTACTAATATATCTAATATACTCCCTACTATTTACCTCCTCTACTAATATATCTAATATTAGTCTAAATAGAGGGAAATATCTATATTATTAATAGCCTAGTATATCTAATATACTTCCTACTATTTACCTTACCTACTAATATATCTAATATACTCCCCGCTATTTATATTACCTACTAAACGCTAGGTAGTAGGGGTGATTTTTTAATGTAAAAATCTTGAATTTTTACAGGTATTTTCTAGTATTATATATTAAGGAGTATATAATAGTTAAATTATAGTTATAAGTTAGAAGATATTATTAGAGACCTAATATAGACTTAAATAGTAATAATATCGTTAGTATAAATAGAATATTAACTATAGTATTCTAGTTATATAGAACGAATCTAGTATATATAAGTACTAAGCCTGAATAGCGCTAAACCCTATTAGGCTACACCTAGCTAATATATACTAGAACTATAATACTACCCCCTCCTCTAAATAGTAGCATCTATAATACGCTTAAACTATTCCTTCCCTCCTTAAAGCTAGCTAATAGCTATATTACGCGATAATAGTATCTAGTATTTTAATAAGACATGTTATTATAGAATAGTTATTACCTAAGGTAGGTTAGTAAATAGTCGCTAACGTAGTCTTAGCGCTTTTTAGAAAAATCTTTAAGGTTTTAACTTATAAAATAGAGTTAATTAAATATATATTTAGGTCCTATGATAAATATTATATAATATCGTAATATTACTATATTATTAGTACTAGTATAAATATATAGAGCTATTTACTCTATAATAAAATCTATAAAAAATCTATATTCTTATTAATAATATATTATTACTATTATCCTTACCCCTATAAACGTCGTCGTTATAAGAGACTCTAGAGATAAGACGGTTATATTATCCGTTAATTCTACTATTATTCTTTAAGCTCTTCTTCTTTAATCTAGCTCCGCTAGCCCTTTTACTAGTAATAATATCACTTCCTTATAGGATATTAAGATAGAATTCCTATATTACTTAGTCTAATTAGGCTGATATTTAGTATATAAGTATTTTAGGTAATAACCCTCCTTCCTTAGTTATATCTTAAATTCTTTAAGATAGTTATTAATACGTGTCGTAGGTATTAGAACCTCCTTAATATCTACGTTATTATTCTCTTCTTTAAGCGGGTAATTATACTAGCCGTACTAATATATCTAGGCGTTAACTAGCCTTAGTTATTAAATAAAGTCTTTAAAGATTTTAGAGTTCTAGCTATCTATAATCTAGTCCCTTAATTTAAATATAATTATACGCTTTAATATTAAAATCTTTATAAAATTAAAGTACTATAACGGGGTAATAGTACTTAAAAATCTTACTAGGAAAGTATTAAATTTTTCACCTTCCTTTATAATAAAGTCTAGATTATAGATAGTAGCCTTGGCGTTACTAATAGGATTAAAAGTACTAAAGTTACTATTAAGTAACTTAATTATTTCTTTAGACGTCTTAAATAGGACGCTGCCCTTCATAAATTTAGCCTTAATAATATTAAAGGCCGTGAACTTATAATAATTATAGATATAATTTATCTTATTTTTCTTAAAAGGGAATAATATAGTACTAGCGTTAAATTTTACTTCTAGATATAGTTATTATAGCTCCTAATCCTTTATAATTCTATAAAAGTATAGAATATCTAGGTATTTCTTATTACTACCGCTAGTAATAGTAATAGTAGGCTTAGAGGTAGTAGTAATAAAGCTAGACCTCTTAATCTAAATACTTCTAATAGGCCGATCCTTAGTATTAGAGTCTAAGAATTCCTCCTCGCGTATAGCCTTAATAGTTAGATTTAAAACCCTTTATTCTAGCTCTTAAATTTTCTCCTCCTTTTTATAATTCTTAATTAGAAGATTATTATAGTTTTTTCTATATAGGTCTTGTAGAGACTAAAGATAAGTAATACCTCTATTTAATTTTTAAATTATAACCTTAAGCTACTAGAATAATAGCCTAGTCTTAACTTCTTAATTTAATTCTTTAGGATCTGAAATAATTCTAGATATAATAGATAGGTAATAGGCCGGTAATAGAGCCGGCGGATAGATAGATAGATAGATAGATAGATAGATAATAGGCTAGGGATAGGTCCGGCGGATAGATAGATAGGTCGTAGTTATAGGATTAAGGTTTTTTAGAAATAGTATTATTCTTAATATAATATAGGATAGATAGGCTAGTAATAGGCTAATAGATAATAGGGATAATAGTAAGCTAATAGTTATGATAGTAAGCTTACTACTAATAAGGATAGTTAATATTATATTAGGGACCTAATATAGACCTAAATAGTAATAATATTATTAGTATAAATAGAATATTAACTATAGTATTCTAGCTATATAGAACGAATCTAGTATATATAAGTACTAAGCCTAAATAGCGCTAAACCCTATTAGGCTACACCTAGCTAATATATACTAGAACTATAATAGATATATAGATAATTTCTATCTACTAGTATATTAGAAAATTATAAAAGGTAATTATAAGACCTTAGACCTAGTATATAAGATCTACTTTATATAAGCTTTAATATATAAAGCTAGTTTTACTCTCTAGAAATATAGATTAGTCTATCTTATCTACCTCTACTACTTTAATATATACATAGTTATTAGTATTATGGATTAGTATATACTGCGGAAGGCTTCCGTAGTCATTATATCATTTCCTTAATAGAATCCTTAATAGAAAATCAACTATTCCACCTACAATTATTCTGCCTATGTTAATTGGTAGCAATACTATAAGTATTTATCTTTAAGGTACTAAACGATTACCTAGAAGTACTAACTACTATTTATAACACTAACGCTATCTTTATAGTACTAATAATCCTCCTCTAAGTCCTCCGACCCCTCTAAGGCCTACACCTTTAGTAACCGCTTCCGTAACTAAATCATCCCTCTATATCCCTTATACTCTATAATAAGGGCCTTCTTTATACTAATCTAAGATTAGAAGCCTTTTATAGATACCCTTATACCACGGCCTTCTAAGTTATACGACTTATCTAACCCTACTTCTAGCCCTTCCTAGGGAATAAAGCTCCTTCCCTTTTAAATCTTCTAATTAATTATATAAGTTATTTACCTATTTTACTTTTCTTCTATTTATATTCCTATAATAATTATAATAGCTATTAACGCTGTTAGCTTATAAGGTAGCTACTATTAAAGGCTCTAATAATATCTTATTTATCCCTAATATAGCCTCTTTAATCTTGTTAGCTATCCCTATACCGCTAGATATTATTACTTAAGCCTATTTAATATCTAATTTCTTTAATACTAGGTATTAGCACGGCTAGATTATCTAGAAGGTAACTTATAAGGTTATCTATTTTATTACCTCTAAGTATAAAAGACCTTTACCTCTCCCTTAGAGACCTACTCTATTATAAGGCACTTAATTAGGATCTTAAGATTTAGATTAAGTTAAACGTACCTAGCTAAGTAACTAGGCTATTAACCTACCCCTCTTTAAGGCGTCTATAAAAGCCTTTATTATTACTACTACCTAGCTATATAAGTTTACTAGGTCCCCTTTAATAGGCACTATACCTACTTTAACCTCTCCCAGATTCAGCCTATTGGGATAGTTAGGCCCGTTAGAGTAGTTAGGCCTATTAGAGTAGTTAGGCCCGTTAGATTAGTCTAGCCTAGGCTCCTACTTACTAATAACTCGAGGTATATTAGTTAAAGGAGAGATACCCTATAATCTACCGCAGCCTTCTATAAATATAGCTACTCCGTTTTTACAGGTATAGGCCGATTAAACGGCCGCTATTATTACTTAAGTAATAACCTTACTATAGAATTAGCAGTAAGCTAACGGTAATCTAGTAAATCTAGCGAATCCTAATTAAGGACCTCGTTCTACTTAGTTCTATACTTAAGATATAAGATACTTTAAACTAAAGCCTAATATACCTACTATTAAGGTTAAGGATAGGTATAATATCTATTATAATATCTATAACTTTACTACTAGGTTATAAGTAAAGGCTACTATAATAGATATAGCTATTTTATAATAGAATCTAAATACCTATCTACTTAGAGAAGCTAATAACTAGTTTACTAGTTAATTAATATATAACTTTAGATAAGGATTAAGATATAATCCTAATAGTATTAATAGCTAGTATAATATATTAGAGAAGAGAATTTAAGATTCCCTAGGTAAGTCTTTAAGTATACTTAAGTCTATTTATTATACTATTTAAGACGTTTATAATTAACGCGATCCTATTAAATATATAATTAGTATTATAATCAATAGTCCTAACGCTAGCGTTATAACTACTAAACTATTATAAGTACTCCTTACTTATAAATATATAGATAGCGAGCTCTATAATAACCTAAGTAAGCCTACGGCTACTTTAACTATCGCAGGTCTAATTAAAGAATTATATTTATAGAAGGATATCTAATTTAATATTTATATAAATAGCGTATCCTTTATATTAAGGACCTTAATAGCTACTATAAGTTAATAGTTATAAGATAATAGGCTAATTAGCTAACCTAGTTAGTATTAATCCTAAGTAGTTAATTAGTTATAAAACTAATTAGCTAGTAATACTTGCCCTTATAATTAGAATAATCTAGCTTATAATTCTAATTAGAATTAAAATCGTTAAGGCTAAGATACGCCTTAGCTACCGTAGCTACTATAGCTACTATAAGCCCCTTAAAGGCTTTAAATTACGGTAGGCCCCGTAAACGGGTTAGGTTTTTAACTACGGGGGTAGAATAGTAATCCTCGTAATAGTAGTATACTTTAAAGGGCCTATTAGGCTATAGCGGAGGAGTTTATAGAAGACTTTAATGATAAATATAATTAATTAGCTAGTTAATATAAGTATAATAACGAACCGTCTATTAAAGACTTCTATAATAACTATAATAAGGCCTAAGATATTAACTTCCTTATATAACTAAGGGATATTAATTACCCTTATTCTAACTATAAAGCCACCTTCTCGTCTAGGAATAAGCTATTTAATTACCTTAGGCTGTAATACTAGCTAAAGGCTCCTAAGCTAATAGAAATAGTAGTACTAGGGGCTTTACTAGACCACCCTTAGATAAATCTAGGGGATACTATAAATAAGGACCTTAATAATATCCCTAAGACTAACTTTATTTATATTAACTCTAATATAATTCTAGATTAGAGTAAGCTACTAGGCTACGGCTTTTATAGATGGAAATACGCTATAGTTAAGGTATCCTAGTCTAAATTAAGCTAGGAGTAGACTAACGTCTACCTTAATAGTGGTTATACTATTACGCTTATTAACCGTACTTATCTTATAAAGCACCTCCCTAATATCTATCTTAAAAAGATGCCTTTACTTATACTAGTCTATAGCGTAGGAAATAAAACTATTAAGACTTATAAGTACGCCTCTATTAAAATATATATTTAAGGTAAGATTAGAAACTCTCCTAGATAGGTATTAATAATTATAGAGGTTTATATTGTTAATAATCTTAGAGCTAATATACTTATTAGTAATAATATATTAGTTCCCTAGGGTATTATTATTAATTTTAGTAGGAAAGTAATCTCTATTAAATTATATAAAGGCTTAATAGCCCTAATTAAAGTTTATACTTATATATCTCCATATTTAAGGCGTATAATTAAGGTAAAATTAACTATTATAATCCCTCTACGCTTTATAATTAAAGTTCTAATAATATATAAGGGTAATATACCTAATAATTATAACTATCTTTTTAAACTAGATTATCCCTAAGATCTTAGTCCTAATAGAGGTATTTATATATATATTATTAATTCTAATATATTATTTATATAAGTCTATAACGCCTTACTAGTTACTATACAGCTACCTTATAAGACTTAACTTAGATCTATTACTAAATATAAATAGGATAGAGTATATCTAGTTACCCCCGTAAATACTTTATAAGCCGTTAGAAATAACTAATTATAGAAGTTACGAGTCGCTAAAGGCTTTATAGTTATAACTATAGCTCTTACGCTATATATTATAGCTAATATAATTACCCTACCTTAGACTAATATAAATAAGGGCCTTAATTTATATAGAAGTCTATTATAGTTATCTATTAACCTAATATTAGAATATATTATACCGAGTAGTATAACTATCTATAGTACCTCTAAGGTGGCCTCTTAGATTATGAAGGTTATTAATACGTTTCTTAAGATATAGATAGATTAAGGTATTATAGTTATAGTTCTTAAGGCTAAATAGATACTAATTACGTTAAAGCCTAACGTAGCCCCTAAGCTATTAAGGGTTTACCTAGTAAGTTATAGGGATAAGTAGGTAATTAATAAGACCTTTAATAAGCTATATTCTTAAGGGAAAATATAGTAATTAAATTAACCTACCCCGTTTAGTTATCTAGTCTTTGTAGTATAGTAAGAAGTTAATAGTAAGAAGAAAGGCCGCGTTATTATTAATATATAAGGCCTTAATATAATTATATAATTAGATAGTTACCCTATTCTATTATAAAGTAAAATTATATTAGTTATAATAGGGTTACCCTTTATCTTAATTATAGATGGTACGGGGTATTTCTATTAATTTAGTATTAGAGAGGCTGATTACTATAAGCTTATAGTTATTTCTTACTAAGGCTAGGAATAATATAATATCGCACTAATAGGTTATAAAGGATTACCCCCGTATATATAAAGGTAGATAGATAAGATACTTTAACCGTATAAAGACTTTACCTAGGCCTACGTAGATAATATTATAAGCTTCTTTAAAAGCCTACTAGAATATCTAATATATCTTTAAAGGCTATTTATATTATTTTAAGAATGCTGCTTAAGCCTAAGTTTAAAGAAAACCTTCCTTAGCTACCTATTAATTAATCTACTTAGCTAATATATCGATGCTCTTAGGCTTTTTACCTTAGAAGAAAAGCTAAGGGCTATTACTACCTTATACTTCCTAGATTCTCTTAGAGATTTAGAAATCTTCTTAGGCTTTACTAGATAGCTTAGGTTATCTATCCCTAGAAAAGATGCCTTACTAGTTATAATAACTAGTACATTAGATATATTATATACTAAAGCCTTTTATAATATAGACTATTATCTCTTAGATAAATCTAAGGCGCCGTCGTATTATATTATACTAGTTAAGATATTATATATATTTAAAGCATGATTACTATAAGCCTATTAAGATAACTAATAATAGAATAAGGTCCTTAATATACTTAAAGTAACTTAAGCTCCTAAAGCCTCTTATATATCCCTAAGATTTAAACTCTAGGATAGTCTAATCTATTATACTAACTTTAATAATAGACGGGAGTAATTATATATTCTAAATATAATAGAGAAGGAAGTCTTCTATTTAGCTTATAATAAATAATATTATAAAGGTTTTTATAGGACTTATAAACGTATAACTAGCTCCCTTTACCTTTAATATCTTACTTCTTGTCTTTAAGTGTATATCGAGTATTACCCTAGTTATTAAGTTAATTAAATAAAACGTTATAAACCTTATAGTAGTATATAGCCTATTAATAGGCCTAGAATCCCGTTTTATATAATTATAATTAACTTTATTCTCGCCTTACCTCTAATATAGGAGAATAGCTTTAACAGTTTACTTATTATAATAGATAAATTCTCTAAGCGCGTTCTACTAATTATAGGGTAGATAATATAAGACGCTACTTAATAGGCTAACGTAGTCCTTACTAGCCTAATAGGTTATAATTAGGGAACCCCGTGTACTATTATTAGTAATAGAGATCTAAAATTTATATCTAAATTCTAGAAAGCCCTCTTTTATAGGCTAGGCTACTAATTACTTATATCTACTTCCTATTACGCTTAGACTAATAGCTAATTAGAATAAATAAATTAGATAGTTAAAATCGCTTTACACTTCTATATCTTATAATACCCTTATATTAATAGCGTCGACTAGTCTCCTATTATCCCGTATCTCTAGGGCTATCTAAATAATTTAACTAGCGCCTTTATAGGCCTAGCCCTAAATAATATTATCTATAGCTTTAAGGTATAGGATACCCTTAGCCTACTATCTTCTAATATAAACGTCCCTACTAAAGACTTTAGTAGGCTATAATAGCTCTAAAGAGAATAAGTTAAAGAATCTATTACATTTACTAATATCTTTACTAAGGCTAGGTATAGTTATAAATATTAGCCTCTTAATACCTCTAAGGGTAATAGGCTATACCTACGCCTAAACTATAGTTACTCTATTCTAGGCCTTACTAACCCTAAGCTTTATTAGTAGCGAGTAGGACTATTTAAGGTCCTTAATTATATCGGCCCTCTAGCTTATAGACTCTAACTACCCCTTATAATATAAATATACCCCGTTATATCTATTACTTAGCTTAAACTATACCCTAGTTTAGATCTGTATAGATGATTATAATATAACGATCCGCCCCCTATTTATAATAGTACTATAAAGGATAAGTATAAGTTAGAAGCTATAATTAGTAGGCGTATTATAAGTAGAAATAAGGTTTAATACCTTATTAAATAGAAGGATTATAGCCCTTAATATAATATCTAGTATAATATTTTAGACCTTTAGAATATAATATAGCTTATTAATAAGTTTAATAAGTAGACTTATAGTTAATTAAGGTTATTAGAGAAAAGGTAATAATATATAGCGAGGGCGCTACTTTATTTTCTTTTAATAGGTATTTATTATAGATTAGCGTATACTACGGAAGGCTTCCGTAGTCACTATATCATTTCCTTAATAGAATTCTTAATAGAAAATTAACTATTCCACCTACAATTATTCTACCCATGTCAATTAGCCTAGGGTATATAATAATTAAGTTATAAGTAGAAATCTAAGTCTTAGAACTTTATATTAATAGTAAGTTATAATAGGGCCCCTACTTGAATAGAGTATAAGTAAAGCTTACTACCTAGAGCCTTACCCTATCTATAATAATAGTATTAACCTAGGGAGCTACCCTTAATAAGGCTAGGAAAGTATAAAGTATAATAGTATAGTTAATTATTACCTACGCGTCCGCCTTATAATATATATTATAAGGATTAAAGGAAATAAAGAAGGTATATATAAGGAAGCTTAACGTCAGATTTACGCATATGATATCGCTTCGCAGCGACTTGCGAACGGTACTCAGCGCTTGAGACACTGAATTATGCATGACAAGTCGACACGTAATCGACGTACTTTCGATAGACCTGTACTCAATGCCCGCTAAGTCAATGCTTCGAATAGTTCCTTGGTGTTGAGGATGAATGGCACTCATCTTGCATTCTCTCTCCTCTGCCATTATACAGGAATTGTATACGAAAATGGCCACAATAATTGATCCTCGTTCGAGACTTTTCCTTTCACAACTGGCACTGCTTAGTGGCAGCCTGCCCTCTCCATAAGGACTTTAACTATTGCTGAAACAACGGATCTTGCACCTCATGAGAATGGAATAACAAGTAGTACGTTGCAGTGGACAGACCATCTGTCAATCTGAAAGGGTCTTAATCAAGTCTCGTCACTGTTCGAATTTTGGCTTGATCGACGTAAAAAAGGTCCGAAACATATGATTATAGATATAGCTTCTCGGATCATGAGACGAGCCATAGGACTGTAGCGGGATGTGACAGATATATGAGATTCAGATCCGTAACCAAACGTTTATCTATACTACTAGACCTGTATAGCCTATTGAGCACTTGCATGATACGGAAGTTGAAACGCTCTCAGGTAGTGCAGGTCGTGTCTTTTGCTAGGTCTTAGACACTTTCGCCCGCAACAGTGGAAAAAGTCTAGGTCTGTTATGCCGTAACCCGATTCATCGTGTGACGATGTGACGGTATGGACGACTAGGAGCACATGCCGTCAAGTATATAGAGCGTTGGTCTTACTCCGTATCTAGGTGAAACTTATGTGTATATTTATGGCGACAATTTTTAGGTGCAACCAGATATGTTTGATGGTATCCAACATTTATTAGTGTGACAGGGATTATCTTGGTGTGTCCTCTCCTGATTGATCTCTGTCGCGCTAACAATTATCACCCCGGATACGTATTGAGCCGTGTCAGCCATGTCGAGCCATTAGCGGCTAGCGTCAGCCCGATCGAGATTCACAGGTGTGGGGATCCTAGCTCCGGATATAAACCCGAAAGCTTAGCCGTCCATTCTCGACCTAGCTCCGCTGATCATGAGCCTTCTTGGCTTGGTGGCGGCCACTAGTACGGCCCAGAATGACTCCTCGTCTTTCAAATTTGAGTATCAAGACATACATAGGTGAGCTTAATGTTACTACGCACATGCAGCGATGCGGCCAGTCATGCAAATAGAAGATCACAGGCAGCTAGGCGGGCTAAGTAAACGACCCGTAGTGCGACATGACATACCTTATGGTTGCACAGAGTCACCTATCCGGTTGGATCATAGATACATAAGCCCCAGACCTCTCATTATCCTGCCCTTATCCTGCAATCTTGTCAATTCAGCTCCCTTCGTACACCGAAATATCTCGATCCATAGTACCCACGATGCATCTCGCCATATCATTCGCTCTGGCTGCTGCGGTCGCTGGCGTCACAGCAGCTCCCTATTCTCCCTTCCCACTTCCTGATGGCTTTCCAAACCCAAACCCTGCCCAGCTCGCCATCATCGAGAAGGAAGCTCAAGGCACGCTGCCAAACACGCCGCTTCCAAAGAACATCAAGAGTGCCGGTGTCACAACACTGCAGCTTCTCGCATTGAACGAACTCTTCGAAGTCGCTTACTTCACCGATTTGCTCACCAATATCACCAACAACGTTCCTGGTTATGATGCAGCATCTATGGCGCCGCTGGACAGACAATATGTCATCGATTCTATCACCGCCGTGGTCAACGTATGTACATACATAATCATCAACATTCTTCCATCAATAACAAAGTCCACAGCAAGAAAAATTGCACGCATTAGGCGTAAACGCAGCTCTCACAAATGTTAACCACACCGCGATTGAGCCATGCAATTATTCATTCCCACCCACCACATTCCTAGAAGCCATCGCCCTCGCCGCAACCTTCACGGACATCGTCCTCGGGACCCTCCCCGAAGCCCAAACCGTCTTCGCCACCGACGGCGGCGACGAAACAACCCTCGTCAAACTCTTCGGCTCCGTCCTCGCCCAAGAAGGGGAACAAGTTGGCTTTTTCCGCTTCACGCAGAAGAAAACCCCCTCCGCCGCACCTTTCCTGACGGGAGGATCGCCCGCGTTCGCGTTCAGTGCGCTCAAGCTATTCATCGTGCCGGACTCCTGTCCGCAGCCTCTATCTACCATCAACATCCCATCATTCGGCCCATTGAACGTGCTCGGCCAGCCTCAAGCGAAAGAGAGCATGCTGCAATACTCAATCAACGGAGAAATCTCTTCATCAACCCACTCAATTGTTTATATCTCTGGACAAAACTTGCCCGTCACCGTACCAATCTGGGATGTCGCCATCGCTGCTGGCGTTACTACCTTTAAGGCCAACTTCCCGTTCCAAACAGGCTTCGCGCACGGATTAACCATTGCCGCTGTGGTCAAGGAGGTGGGGACCGCTTATCCCACTCCTGACGCTGTTGCTGCCGCTACTGTGTATGGGCCCGGTCTTATCGAGGTCGGATAGGATAGATTCAGGCCTGCGGGATGTGGAATGTATCATATCTCACGGCTGTACTGTATGACGAGAGGGTCTTATATCATGACAATTTCGATAGAATTAATGTTGAAACTACCAGTAGCCCCTTTCGCACTACCTTGACTCAGTAATCACCGTAAACAACCCCAGTACCCATCCTTGCTCCCCTTTCGCATTATCCCATATCTTGGCAAGGTATTCAAGACCAGGATGCCAAAGTCACCCTTCAAAGACGTCTGGACAGCAACCGTAGGGCCCTAATCGTGAGAGGGTGAGCTTGGATCCGCAATTGAGGAAAAGCTTTGACTGAAAAAGTTAGAAAGATGGTGAAGAACTAGGATATTGAGTGACGAGGCTACTAGTAATATACCTAGCTAGTGATGTAGCCGTAACGTAGCCGTAACGGTCTGACTGGATGTTCTGATAGATAACTTCATCATCTCAACAACATGTAGGAGTTATGCTACCCTCTAAGAGAGCCCATTAAACCGTAGGACCTGCCAGACGAACACTGCCGGACTTCATAGCTTCTTCACTCCAACATTGAAAAAGAAGAAGAACTGATTTTCCTCTTATGGGCAAATATAGGGGGACTCAGCCCCCTCATCATATTTACGGCAGCCTGGAATGTCAATACCCCCCGACCAAAGGAGCCAAAACCCAAATGAATACACGTCACCCGAGTAATAAACGGCTCGTCAACGCGGAGCAAAGCCTTGCTACCGTACCCGGATGAGACGCGATCTTCGAAATGCTGACACGTAAGACCGAGACAACACCGAGACTGCCATTCTTGCATTGCCTTGTCTTAGCTTGCAACATAGCATAGTCATATTGATGGAAGGAGTGTTGGAAAATTTAGCTGAAACGAGGACTATCGCACCAATAGGGTTTGAAAGGAATGTCTTGGTCACAGCCATGAGGTTTTCCAAGTGATGCATGCGAATACAGGGCCCGGGGAGTGACCCTGTCGCAAGCACATCAAGTTGTCCTGGTTGACAGCTCTCATTGAGTCTGCCATTCTGCCAGGAGCTTATAGATAAACGAAGGATGGTGGAATATGGAAGACCACCGTAAAGCGTCTCACGACTTTTCCATTACGCCATGGCAATCGCGTGTCTTGAAGATTCAGCATCGTGACCTTCGATGATACATTCCGACCAACGTGCAGACCGAATGAGGAGCTTAGTCGAACCAGGCTTGTTTGGGTTTTTATTATAGGGTTAGGGTTAGCCTTCGGCAGCACAACTGCCGGCATGACGTACCGATCAGGTCGTTTGTTGATCCTCAGCACAATGTACTTTATTTATAAGCTTCTGATCTATTTGTACGACTCGTCTACAGTCAGGTCTTCCTAGTTGCAGCGAAGAAGCTACTCAGATGTCTCGTGTACTGCTCACAGGCAAGGAGCCCCTCTCTTCTCTCAGCCGACAGGCCACTAATGCCAATTGCAGGTGGTACGGGCTTTATAGCCGCTCACGTACTCGATGTTCTGCTTGAACGAGGCCATTCCGTCGTCACAACCGTGCGCACATCTCAGAAAGGCCAAACAATCCTCGACAATCACAAGAATGTTCCTGAAACAAAGCTCAGCTACGTGATTGTCGAGGACATAGCCCAGCCCGGCGCTTTCGATAAGGCCGTGCAATCCGACCCACCGTTCGAAGTCGTGATCCATACAGCCAGTCCTTTCCACTTCAATGTCACGGACACGAAGACAGACTTGCTGGACCCGGCAATAATAGGAACAACCGGGATACTGAAGTCTGTCAAGCAGCACGCACCTAGAGTCAAACGAGTTGTAAGTTGCGCCCTTATGTTGCTTCTTGGGTCGTGATTAACGGACGCCCAGGTCATCACCTCCTCCTTCGCCTCAATCATAAATGCCAACCTTGGCAACCGGCCAGGGTACATATATTCCGAGAAAGACTGGAACCCCATCACGGAAGAAGAAGCAATCCAGACTCCCTCAAACGGCTACCGCGCCTCGAAAACCTTTGCCGAAAAAGCATCATGGGACTTTCTGGAGCAAGAGAAGCCACACTTCACTATCGCTACCATGTGTCCACCCCTCGTTTTAGGGCCTATAGTGCACTACCTCCAAAGTCTTGACAATTTGAACACGTCAAACCAGCGCATTGCTGCCATCATGACTGGAAAGGCGAAAGAGGAAATACCTGCTACAGGCACGTTCATCTGGACAGATGTGCGAGACCTCGCGCTTGCCCATGTGAAAGCAGCAGAATTGCCGGAGGCGGCGAACAAACGATTCTTTGTCACGGCGGGCTATTTCAGTAATGAGGAGATTGCGGATATCATAAGGGAAAAATATCCGGAGCTCAAGGATAAGCTGCCTGCGAAGGGCACGAAGGGCGGAGGGTATCCGACGGACGGACTGTATAAGTACGATAACTCAAGGACGAAGGAGGTTTTAGGGATCCAATTTAGGGGTTTGAAAGAGAGTATTGTCGACACTGTAAAAAGCCTACAAGCTGTCGGTGGCTGACCATGAATGATGTATCTGTATTTTACATACGCATCTACTGTATCCTTTACGATACCACTAACCCAGAAGGACTTAGAATAGCTGTTATTCAGCCCAGCTTGGCGAACCTTGCAAAACACGTACATGTATTGTCCTCCAGACTTCAGCCAACTCTTTGTACTCCGTACGTTGGAAACGATCGCTTACCCCAGGGCGTCACTCGTTTACACAAGTATGGCCATGAGCAAGCTTGAGTATACGACATCCCCCGTGGCACAGTAATGGCTTCGTTCAAGGATTTCTCAATACGCTTCATGGTTAGATATGTTAAGGTACCTACTAAACTGCGCTACTACCATGTAGATTGGGTCTTTGACCTTTTCGCGAAGCTTCGTTGCGCTTGCAGTGCTCGTGGCCGATCGCGCATGACCTCAAATATGCGACGATATGCACCTACATCTTCTTTAGAAATATAGTCTTCACAGAATTCTCTTCAATTGACTCTTGCTGATATAGCGAAATGTTTCTCGTCCATTTCATCATCGTGCTCTGCAGTCTTTCGTTGGCCTGGTCCTTGGCTATGAGTACCCAAGGAATATCCTTGCTAAATCCGAATTCATCAACTGGCATCTTAGTGCCTCTGCCGGCAAAACCTTTGTCTTGGATAATCGGCGATCCAAAGTCCAATTCAGTCTTCCAGTTGACAGGACCACCCAAAGGAAGTATAAACTGCAACGCACACCTCTATGGTCAGCCCACGTATAACAGCTGCTACGAAGCATGGAAGGCCATATCCGATGATCAAAAGACTAGAACCTTTGGGGATAGGGCCGCGGTAACCCCATGGGACGTCTTTCTGCCTTTCCGATTCATCAGCCGTCAGTATTTGATCGAGTGGCACAAGACGTTATGCCCAGTGGTGCTGACAGGAGAATAGCTGATGGGACCTGTGTCATTGATATCAATAGCTCAGGCAGAGATCAATTTGATGAGGCACAGAGCTACAACATGAAGCAAGCAGCTCAGCAACTGATTTCTGCTTGTGTGATGCGTTCCCCTAACTCTGGTGGAATAATCACAGGACTCGGTTCGTCATCACGAACGCAGCGTTATCATTTAGTCCCTCGCTTACAAGGAACGACTAGGTCAAAAAGGTCGCCTGAGCATGGTGATCTCACAATACACACCCAATGTGAATTGTAACGCTCCCCGTCGCAGACCTGCAGACATCAACCGTTGTCAAATGGTATTAAACCGAATGCCTGTTACGGAGACATTCTTGGTGTTTGGAGAACGGGGTGCTGCAATGAGCGATGTGTCTCTTCCAATACACTTCTTTGACCGTAAGTCATCACCAACGTGCTTCATCTCATGCTTCGATGGCGGAAGTTTGAATGTCTGATTCGTGGTGCAGCTGCCTTCCTATGCGTCATATCCGTTGAAATTGCAGGAAAACCTGCATATCAGAACTGGTTTGCCTTTTGGACAGCAGCAGTCGCTGTCGTAGGGATGTGCGTATTAGGCGAGAATGATGGCCAAGCAATGCTTTACGGTATCCGCTTACGATTTGTTCTTGCGGTTGATTCGCTGACTTCGTTGTGGCAGTTGGTCAAACGAGATTCGTCATTACTGTGCAGAGCGAACACCATCTTTCTTCTTTGGACGGTACCAAGTGAGAAGAGTTGCCGATCACGACATGTCTAAGCCATTTCTTCAGTGAGTGATTGATACTACATCGGGTCTAACCTATATATTCTTGGGACACCCATTTGATGGCTCACGTCCCATACACATGGACTTGGCTTGTTTAGGCAAGGCGACCACATGGGGTATACCTCAATGAATCAGCCGCCAAGTTTCTTTATATACTCCCAGCATCCAGATTGGCACGAATTAGGATATCCGCTTGAATCAAGTATATCTATTTTCGGACTTGTGCAACAACGCGAGGATTACGCTGATAGCATAACGGACGAGGCCTCAACCTTTCAAGTACAGTCTTGCCTGTAGGAGACGCAGGGAAGCGCGTATTGCATCTGTATTGAGATGGTTTGCCAACAACAAGAACCCTCGATCGGAGGATCAGCCTTACGAGCAGAAACAAATGGTCTCTACGCGACGGGGACACGGGCCTTACCTTCGCGTGCTCCCTCAAGCGCACATGCAAGGCAACGCCATAAATGAACATTTCAAACGGCATGGTACGACTAAATCTTTATGCATTCCAATGAACTATCTTTCCACTCCTCCATATGTTCTTTTGGCTTGATTCACTATCAATCCTCTCCTTATGTTCTTAAAATAGCCCGCGATGTCTAAAACCCCCAACACACGTCCCAGTCAAGGTATCAATCCAAGCATTACTACTATGTCCAATACTTTATCAACGTATTTTCACGTGGATCCGAAGGATGTTCACCTGTGCAAGTAATCTTCCACAGACCGCAGAAGGGCTGAGCGCAATCCTTTGGGATATACTATGTTGTGTACTCGAGCGTGTCAGGGGGGCGTTGGAGGAACGCCAGATTCTGCCGAACGTGGGGTGCCTTGCATAGGTGTACCTGTATGAGATGTGGATCCACAGCACTGCGCATAACGTTCGATCAATGGACTTTTCAGCCTGCTGAAAAATGCGGGATGTAGTGTTCGACCTAAGCAAACGAATGTTTGCCTTCTACTTGGTGCAAAGGCTTCATCAACTATGCAACTATCTCTTTGCATCGCTTCAATAGCTGTATGATATCGGTAAAGATGAAAATTTGGCCAGCGTTCTCATACATATCATACATAGTATTTGTGACAGGCATCGCTGTCACCTTGGCCGTCTCCTCGTCTTTTCCCGGCATCAAAAACATCCGCCCTTACAAACTTTCTCGCTCTGCTCTTGACCAACGGCAAGCACCGAGTGGGTGAGTAGATCTCGCATTCGCTAAGATACAGTATTGACATCCGCTAACGTCGGATTGCATTCAGGGACATATGGCCAGACTTTCCATTTAGTGTACGGATCAATACGACTGACAAGCAAAGCGAGCGGCTACAGTTCTTTCATAGTGGACGTGACTTGACTGCATGCCAAAGCAATGTCCTCAAGGCTCTCCTATCCAGTATCGTGAAGGAGTATGACAGCAAGTCTCCTTCTGTTGAGATTCAACCGTCTGGATACAGGGCGCAAGACATCCAATTCTTGGCCAATACAGAAAACCCGAGGTTGACATTTGCGGTATACCTTAATGCGCTAATGACTGTACAAAACATCGTTGATAAGTGGGGAGCCAAGGAGCTTGACTTCGAGATACGCCTTGAGGCCGGCGGCATCACGTCACGTAGTAACTTTCACATAAGAACAGGCAATAGTTCCGATATCCAAATCACTCACACAATCGATCTCTCAGTAGTGATTGCCTCCTCCCTTCCAATCGGTTGTCAACCCCCTGGCAAAATACTCAGCGCCACGGGCTTGACCGTACGTCCGTCCTCCCCTTCGGAAAACCAGTCGTCGGAATTACTTCATTGCATCACAGCGGTTCGGGCTGGATTTCAGATAGTTCGGGCATCTATTGACGCTATGTCTAGCAACAGGGTCAACGCTTGCTCTGATTGCATACACAATCGTAACTCGTCCTCATGGAGGTACCCTATCAAGACGTTTCCAACAGCGTGGAGAGACTCAAGCGGGTCACCCAATGTGTATACTCACAGCGCTTTAATATCCCATTCGGCCTTTAAACCTTATAATCGTACCGTTACCAAATTTTATCGAACTAAATTTTCCTCCTTTCCCCTCGCCACCGGTATCCACCCTGCAGGATCTCGCCATCGGTCGAGATTGTCAATAACTCCATACCCTTTTCCTAACTCAAGCAGCCAAGCTTTCGGAAGGAGCCATACGACCTATGAGCCTTCTGCAACTGAACTGATTTCTTCTCAGCACTCTGTGTATCTGGTCACAGTTGGGGAAGGAATCAAAAGCGAACGGCCTACTGTACAGCCGAGCATACAATCTTGTATGTCCTTCGCCTATACGCCTTCAAACATACGACTTATAGATTCGAGTACTGATTGCATCAACTCTAGTGTTCCATACAAAATCGCCGACACTAACCTCACTACCAATTTCCTACAATACTTCAAAATTGGCAGCAGATGCGACCACCGCCTTTCTACCCTTAGAGTTGTCGAAGACAGATAGCGTACGTCCCGTCGGCTCTGGTACTGGCGCACCCAATTCGAATAGGGTCACCAACGGAAGTAATGGCAGTAATACTCAGATTCCTTTTCCGCCGATCGTATTCCCAGGGTTTGTCGTACCTGAGCTGGTGCCATTGCCACCTCTGGGCCCTGCCGAACCACCTCCTGATGAAGGAGGTCGACCGAGGCTTTCGTTCGCTACATCGGCATCGACGCAACCATACCGTGGACAAACTTCGATGACAGTGCTATTATCCCCAACTACCACTCCTGCAACGCTATCCTCGGTCGCTACCCGGTCGACTCTGTCCTCAGTCGCTACTTCAATAAGTGCTTGCTCAGCTTGCTCCATCTGTCCAACCGTTCGCTACGAACCAAACCTTGGGCCAGTCTCAGGGAATGCTAGTGAATCGGTAGAGTCATCACCAAATCAAAGGTCTGAGTCGGGAGCGCTCGGACGTCGGCTCTACGCTGAGAGACGAGACTTCCAGGAGATCCCGGAAATTATCTTAGGGCGTGGAATCGGCGGACCATCTTGCACAGTCCATCCCTATATTAGGAGACGTAACTACCCAAGCCCCACGGATGTCTCTAGCTGGGAGGTTCAGCCAAATATGCCACAGTCCATGGTTGCATTTTTTTCAACAGCCACTTGGTGGGCCATTCCGACCGAGTTGCCTAATTGTGGAGGTCCCGATGTGAAGTTCGAGAACACCAAGAACATAAAAGTCCCATTAGTGCCAGGCGCTAAGCCATATATAATGGGTCGTCCAAGAGGGCGAAGCCAAAAGGGTGTGACTATAGACCATGTCTACGAAGTGAAGTTTCTGGACGAATTCTTTGTGTCTCAGATCAATACCGCATTCAATTGTGAGGATATCGCAACGCTATTCAATCCCGTCGACTATACGGAATGGCCAGCACATCCCGCCGTTCCAGACAGTACCGATACAAGGCTTAATACGATCTTCGGACAACTAGCCAGATATGCTTTTCCCGACTTCGTGGGAATGGATGACAATTTGAATCAACTCAAAGGCAACCTATGGAACAGACCCGAGTTTGATCAAAGCACCGGAGTGCTCGTGATGAGAGGGTTGCCCATTGTGTTCCCGAACAGAGGACAAGATAACCTGGAAGCACTTGCCTCTATCACCGTTGTCATGATATTACTTAACAAGCCACGCATCAAGCAGCTATTTCATAACACCAACGATCGAGTCTACAAGGCCTTTGCAGGGATAGACGAGATCATCAATGAAGCGGCAGATCCCTGTAACGGTCCTCCCCCTTATCGTGACCACTACAGCCAACCAATGAAGGCAACTTGGGCAAGCGCCTACAAGGCCTGGATAACCAACAGAATCGCCATTCAAAACGCCTATGTGGCAAGTACAGCCGCTACCTATAGCTCACAAGTTCCCACTACTCCTTCTTCCAACGTCCCTATAGAAGATCATTCGCTGATTCCTGGCTGGTCCACATGGATGTCGAACTGGAACCAGAACTACGGACTCCACGTTCTCACCTTCCCTTCTATCTCAACATGGCCCGCAGGCTATCTGAACATCCAGAAGCGCCAGGCCTTGGCCACCTCAAAGTCATGTAATGCAATCACCTCAAGTCCCTTGGCGAACACCACTCTTTCTAGGACTGAACATGCTGCTTCGACAAGAGGTTTTATCACTGTCGTATCAAACCCTGTACGAACCTCAATGGGCAGCCCGACTGTACAGCCTATCTCAAACAGCCATGCTTTTCTATCTCAGCCACCAAGATATAGTCGGCCTCCAGCCGTTCCAACAACACTTGTTAATCCCAATGCGACTACAATAAATAACACGACTGCAAAGCCCATCGCAAATGCTCATGAACCCGTTTCCCTGCCATCAAGTTATAGCGAGCGTTCCGCCTACTCAAAAACCCCTTTCGACGACGTAACATCCACAACTTCTGCAGCGGCCTCAAAGATACTTCCAGAACCCTCAAGCCATACACTACCATCAAACGACACTGTTCCCATCGCCTCCAGTAGTCCCGCGTACCAGGAGCAGCCCATACACCCAGAGAATTGTAGGACCATGATCAATCTCGTTGCATCTCCTGCCTTATACAGCATATACTGCACCGCTCGCTCCCCAACCCGCTTCGCCCGCCCCAACAATTCCCACGTGGGCGCTTGCCCAGAGATGGGCAGCATTACAATACCGAAAGCTACTTGGGTGTATAGCGAGCAGGAGCCGCAGTGCGGGTTGGGTTTCTATTTACCGGTAGGGGAGGCTTTTATTCCGAGCCAAGAAAAGTGCCAGACTTTGATTATGGAAGCCATGGTCGAAGCTGTGAGACAGGTATGCCGCCGTGTGAATCTGCAAACGTGAAGGCATTAGAGCCACTTTCGATAGAAGGGGATCGAGCTACGGTCTACAATCTTCGCCAAGGGTATGAAGCACGATGAATTGCAATAGATGCGTAAAACAGCACAATTCAAAGCAACATACCCAATGAATAGTATTGCCAAAATCAACAACAACGCAAAGACCGTCGTACCTCCACTCAAGACGCTCAGGAACGTCAAACACGACAATGCCACCGTAGACAGCAATGCAACACATAATACCCCATTCTTCAAATACGACTTGACGACTGTCGGCACCTGCCACCTATACGCAAGACTGTAAAGCGAAAGGCTACCCACATGATACTAACCATTCGGCCCCCCTCACATACTCGTCAAAACGTGCTCGCCAGAACGACAGCATTGACGACCTGATTTCCGGCACAAAGGTGCCAGCACCAGCATTCCGCCCCCCTCTCCTACCCGCCAGCAACAACTCCAGATCATCAACAGCGACCGAAACACAATCGACCTGCGAAAACAGAATATAGAAACCCACTAACCACCAAAACAAACCATTTCCTCATCCCCGCATCCTACCATTGCGGCACCTCACCACCCCGACTATATTGACCATCTCAGATCTTGAGACGAACGCAGAAATCGAAGATGATCAGTACGGTGCGAAATGCTACACCTCCTCATGGTGCCAATAGTAATGGGGTTGAGTAACTTCAATTGATGGTACGGCTTTAGGGAATGAGGCTTCCAATGATGAAATCGCAGACGAGACTGCAGCGGGAGTAGAGGGTGGTGATTATAGCGAGGGTGGAAAGGAGGACAAGGGTGTAAACTGGGTAGACGCCGATGAGGCTCGGAGAAGAAAATTCCGTAGGTATCCTAGATCCCTTATTTAGAAGTGGAGGTGGGGATGTAGGTTGTGACTCTTTCACTCGCCACGCTACTAACGAATATCTCTGCCCCAACAAACACAACTACCATGGAATACGCATACTAGCCATACCATCAGCCCCAGCCCCTCGCTCGCTCGCCTTCGCCGCTGGCTGGGCTGATGTAGCGCTTCATATATATAGACATGGGCATCGAGGCGATCGAGGAGCTGTAGAGGTAGGTAGTCGATCGTCGCCATGAGGGGTTGGGGTAAGGAGATGCTGTGATGTTTATTGTGATGCATGGGGGTGGATATGAGGATGGGCGTGGATGAGAGCTGTGATCTATGGTGGATGGTTGCGAAGGGAGAAGGATCTCACATTAGTACAGAAGAGCTGCTCGACGACGAGCCCAGTATCAAGGCCAGTATCAATCCATCCATCCTCCAAGCCTGATCTATTCCACAAGCCGACATCCAAACCCCATCACCTCTTCCCATATCCATATCCATATCCATACCCCCCCTATCCTATCCTCCATCGACAACTACAAAATATGTTGTACATCCTAAGCTACAGCCCCCTTCATGGTGGTAATAATTCGGTCATTTGCTCTCTCTTCTTCCTTTCTGGGGGGGGATTGGTGTATAGTTGTCAGGTGAGCTTTAGAAGAGAGAGAGAGAGAGAGAGATGGAGAAAGAGGTGCGTATTGGTGTTTGGGTTTTAATAGGGGAAGAGGGGGTAACATATAGAGGTTTGTAGGGGGTAAGTCGTGATTGTTGTAACGTGATTGAAGTTAAGGGATGTAGTTTGCCTACTGGTGGTAAAGCTGCAGGATAACCACGGGAGATTAATGCAGAGGTAATATTCATCAATTCAATAGGAGAGAGAGCGTGAAGGGAATAGAATGGTTTTAATCGGTGGCCTTCAAATGTAGAAAATGTGGAGGATAGGAGAATAAGATCTATATTGATCAAGTACTAAGCCTTCCGACAATGTTATAAGGTGGGATTGTGAAGTCGCAGATCATGGTACCAACGTGTACTGGATATGTTGATGTCCCACTGTAGGTCAGGCTCGCTGGGTGGTAGAACAGGTGGCAGCGATCAAAGAGAGACGTAGACTTGTTGATACATGTCGGATAAGATGGCAATATTGGTTCATTGAGTAATCGGTAGAAATGCTTTGTTCACGATTTGTTAGATATATCCCAGATATTCCGGCTCAGGAAAAGTATGCCAGCCCCATCTTCATTTGAAATCTGAGGAACGACATACTGAACACTGCCTCCTCGTATCAACGCTAGCCTTGAAAATTCCGTCCAAAAGTGGTTCAGTGTGGTCGAGGTGTCAAACTTCTGACAAAATCTCTAGTCCAAAGGCTTATTTCATGAGCATTCGTATTGGCGCCGCGTAAGGCCATATCGCCTCCGGGTCAAAATTCCAATGCATACCAATGCACCCTGGTTCTACCCAAATAAAAACAGACACCCCATGACTGGCCTGAACGCCCGCTTCGTACGGGTACATACGCAAAGCATGGAACCTAGCAAATCATTGTCATATATCATGTTGGTCGCTCGTTAGGATGAAGCCCGAGAAGCCTCCCGCGATGCATTCTCGACTTCCACAGAAGGATGTTTTCTATCTTCACCCTGGTCCGCCAAGTCCGAATTGACTCGCGATGAAGGCGTGATCTTCAGGTCTGGCAAAAATGTGGTACCAGCACCCAAGCCGTCCTGGGCTGTGTGATCTAGTTGTAACCGGTGATCATTGTGCGCGATGCTCGTTATTGATTCTTGGTATTCAGATTCTTGTCGAGACGTAACGCTCGCGGAGCTTTCGCCTCTCCGACGACCGTGAGCGTCCGTTTCACTCATGTTCTTCGCATGTTTGGTATCTTTAGACTTATCGTCGTGTCCAACCATTGCAGCAAGGCTACGGAAGTTAAACATGGGCTCAATTCCCGCTCCGCCGCCAGGAGGAGTTCCTGAAATGTATGTGTCTTGCACCGAAACGGTAGATGGGATATTGACTCCACTGCTGTTTGGGGACACCTCAAATGAGGACGTCTGACCGTGGTTGTCGCTCTTCAATGACCCAGGATTTGACCCTGCAATGGATGAGGCGGATGAAGAAGCGTTCGACAGTGTCCTTAGATGAGATGGTTTGTATGCTGATGATGAAGACGGGGAAGAGAACGCTGTATCGCCAGGAACCAGCTGTGCTCGCGCACGCTCTAGATGTTCCTGGGGATCATCTACGGTTAGCGCCTGAGGGTTGGCGCTCGAATGCCCATTGAACAAATTACTGACATTGCTTTGCTGGACAGCTTTCCCTTTTCCTGTAAACGGGGAAGAATCACCCTGCCAGGCGAATGCTTCACCAGAGCTATTGTCAATCCCTATAGTGCTTCCATTGGCGCTGCTCGCATATACTCCAGCCTTCCTAGCCGCTTTCTCTGCCATCTTGTCGGCCTTCTTATTTTCCTTGTCCTTTTTCTTTGCCTCTTTCTTCGCATCTTTGTCCTCACGTTTTCTCCGATCCTCCTCTGACGCAAGGCTAAGTCGAATCGCTTCCATCATCATCATCTCCTCAAGCTCATCAACTCGATTCCTTCTAGAGCTACCCCTGGGCCCGGGCACCATAGAAGGTCCGCCTTCTTCTGCTCGGCTCGCGTTAGCCGCTGCATAACGTTCAGACATCAGAGCCAGCATGTTGAGTTGAGCTGCGTTAGCTCCAGGTGGCACCTCTGCGCCGCTTGTTCGTCTAAGAATGCCTCGTCTTCCGAAGGCGCCGAATGCTCGACTGTCGGGCTCCTGGCGATTTCCCATCAAATAAGCAGCAGCATGGAGAGCCGTGGCGGCAGCAGATCGTCGAGCGGTATGGGCTCTGGCTGTAGCCAACTTTTGATGCCAATCAGGGCGGATTCTATCTGTTGTGATGACCGTTGGAGATGTCGCAGAGACGGAAGTGGTTCTCCGACGGCCAGGGTCTGTCGATGAATGCCGTCCACTTATAACAGAAGCCAAGGAAGAAGCGGAAGACATTGCGGAAGATGCATTGGCCAGTGGGTGTGTAGAGGGATGATTGACATACGTCAAGCCTCTGCGAAATGGTGGCGAGTCGTAGGTAACACCGAACTCGGGTTGGACACAGAATGGGCAGGCCGCAGGCTCGGAAATCAGTTCGTCAGGGTCTATGCCTTCGTCAGTTGGAGGTGGTGGTGCGGTTGGGTTAGCATGTTCGGGAGAATGGGGATCAGGGCGCTTGATCTGGACGAAGCATTCTGAGCAGATAGCCTGATCGCAACATCGGGTCTTGTTCAGATACGGAGGATAATAAAGAAAGCAGATTGGACACTCTGAGGCGTCTTTATAGAGATAGGCCTCGATGGGTTGACCACTGACAAAAGGGTCCTTCGGCAACTGCATCTCGCGAGGCGTCATATCGGTTTGTGCGTTCTTCGACGAGGTTGTGAGGGCCGCCAAAGTCTTCGCACGCCCTCGGAACAAAGCCGAGCCAGAGGTTGAGGCAGACGGGATGGTAGACGGTCCGTGGGGAAACGATGTCTGAGAGGGTGATGCATTAGAAGAGGTATCGGGGTTGAAGGATTGTGATCGAGAGGTGATGGGAACAGTTAAGCCGTTGAAGCTGGTGTCGGACATGCCCGTCTCGGAGCGTGCAACAGGAGTCACTCTAGACTCTTGTTCCGGAATCGCATCAGGAGCAGGAATCGGCTTTCCTCTTGAAGCCGCTACTAGTTGATTCTCTGTCCATGAGTCCGAATGATCGTTAAGCCCTCTCCAAAATGGTGCTACTCTTCGCTCAATCTAATGCAAGTCAGTACTCAGCTTCGGGACGTTCGCAGGTCCATACCATCAGCTGTCTCACTACTCCCTTGTTGTAGTCTTCTATTCCGGTATAGACACCTTGCGTGACTAGATAACCCCCATCAACGTGCTCTTCCTTCATGCTTCGCTCACGCTCTTTCTCACGTGCAGCTCGCTCTACATCCAGCTTTCTCGCCTCCCTCTCCTGCTTGCTTGCCCTACGGGTCTCTAGGGTGGGTATGTCTGGTGGTGGACCACTGTGCAGATCCAAGATCGTTGAGAGGTCTGGCCGGCTGCCCCTGTCTGTCCGCACATTGTAGACTGGGTGTGAAGGATTGTGATCGGGAGGTGGCGGTAATGGAAGTGACTCGAGCCCAGAGTTTGCTGGAGACGACAAATGCCCAGCATTGCCCGACTGGAAGCGAGATGGTGACGGCCTCTGTTCTTTGGTAACAGAGTTGCCCATGGCCACGGATTGAGGTACCAAGGATGCTCAAAGTAACACCAAGATGAGCAGCCCTTGTCGTAATTGTTGGCCTCCTATGCCTGTCCAGTAATTGCCTTAGCCCAGAATGTAGAAGTCCCGGGCTTGTCTCATGGCTCTGGATGCCAGAATTGAGTAGTCAGCATGCTCCACGGATAGCATGGGTGGGCTGGATAGAGTCGGATAGGTGGTGGCTGAAGAAGCTCTATTGATCGTGTGGGCACAACGCGCGCCGTTCCCCAAAGACTAAGTAGCCCGGGCGTTTAACGGAGTGTCGAGATGATCTGGTGGTGTTTGTTGCAATGGTGTTGTTGATTGCAGAATGTTTCAAGGTGAGTGGGATCCTGATGTTGGTGGGAACAAGCTTGCTTCCCGAAAACATCAATCAAGCCACTTCATGATTCGCTTCGCAGCACTGATTGATTCTTGGGGAAATCCCGTGAAGCCTTTTCCAACTCAAGAGCAGTACAGTACTCCAGATCCCCTTGACAGCACTTCGATGCTACCGTACGATTGAAGATCTCCGCCTTATCTATTGGGCCAATCTGCCGGTACGAACAGGACATTCCCCGCCTTCACCCTCTAAGTTATATGAGGAACGCGCTGCTATCCTAACGGCGCTTTGCACGCGGTCGATGAGAATTTCCATGGCGCCGTAATCAGACGACTTCGCTTCCTTGGTATGAAAATACTATAACTCCGCTCATGGCTCCTTGAGCTCATCAGCTAGATCATACAAACACTCAGACAGCCTCTCCCATACTGTTGTAGGCAAACATGGCCCCCGACCTGAACTCCCTACCCCCCTCGCCCTACAGCCCACGACAGCCATCCTCGGCCTTCTCCCGAAGGGCTCCAGACGCCATGGCGCCTCCACCAGTTCCAATGTCACCACTGACTCAGTCACCGTCGTTGGTCGCTAGAGAGCCTACTACTACAGTGATGCCTGCTGGAGATAACACAGGAGTTGGCGTTGGGCCGGGTAAGCGATCCATCCTTCTCCCTGCAGATACTATGACTGATCTCGTCACGGGCAGGCCCTCTTCGCCATCCAAGACCTCTCACGGCAGCAGATCTACACATGCAGCTGGAAAAGGAGCAAGAAGCGGTAGTGAATCGCCTCACTCGGGAGCTTTCACTCCTTCGGCAGCAGACACATTCCGTGGCCTCTACAGCGTCCTCTGCTTCTGCTGGTCTTCCAGATGCCACCGACCACAACTCGAACCATCTCATTTCCGGTGCAAGTCATCCTACTCCTTCACGGCGGCATCGATCATCATCCAATTTGAGCACCCGAAGTGCCACCACAGCAGCGACTACAGCGACTGGGGCTACCGGGACAAGCGGTAGTACAGTCGGGACAACCGCAGGAATTGCTGGAAGCACGGTCTTGGGCATTGCCCCTGCGCGAGACACCATGGCACCATATTCGCACGCACGGGATTCGCTGAGCAGGCAAAGCTCAATCGCATCGAGGCGGTCCGAAGCCTCGTCGCCATCCCTTTCTTCTTCATACTATCAGGGTGAACAATTCCCCAGCCTCTACGGACATCGACATACGAGCTCAGCGTCACAGCACCAATTACCGCCGCAAACTCAACAACCTCAGCAGCCGATAAACTTGGGAAGTGCTCGATCATCTTACATAGCCTCTACTCAACGCTATGAAGAGGCAACACAACAGCGGTCAGAGCTTGATATTGTGAAGAGGGAGAACGAAGCTCTTAGACGGCGTGTACGCGAATTGGAACGGAGTCTCGGCAACCGCAGAGAATCAGCGGCTGGCTTATCTCGGCGTGAGTCGATCAGCCCAAATGTAAGCGTACCTCGGCAGATTCCTCATCCCTCAGCGGAGGAGTCAGAGGATGCAGTCAGTGTGGGTGAAAGCGCCAGTCGTAGGGGGGTTGGGATTGGCCGGTGATGCGATTGGTGGTAGGCTGTTCAGGGGCATGCGAGTGATCCTGCGTATCAAGAGGCACTGCTGGCAAGAGTCAGCGTGGGGGGCATGGCTAGCTCTGCGAGCATATGTTTGAACCAAGTCAAGAGCTGACGATCGGTGTAGCCGGATATGCGGCCATTTCATGCAGATAGCCGTTGCGTTAATAAATTGCATAAGCCTCAGCCTCATCCCATTTGTGGGAGAGGTTTCGGAAAGCGTCTGATTAATGAGCATAGGGAACCTAATGTCAATCAATTCATTGGTCCTCCTGTCTGAGAGCCTCGCTCGTATAATTTCAAAGGTGGCTAGCGCCGAGTCTATATATCAGCTGAATTACACCTATCAAATACAAGCAGCGTGGTCAAGCCAAACTACTTTCTCGTATCCATACTTGGCACTCCCATCCTCTTGCCTATCTATGATATCAAAGGTGGCTATGTCGGAGCTGACACAAGCTTCTCTTAGTACACCATGTCGCTGGTAGCTCGCAGTATAAGTGGTCCGGTTTCCGTATCAGCCCTCGGAGTTCTGGACGCATGCAATACGATCTACTATCTTCCAAGGCCCTTGCAACCGCCAATCAGAAGCCTTTAGCTCGCAGAGAAAACCCTTTTCGGATCAAGCATGGCTGCCAGAGAATGTGCTGCCCCATGGGGGCGGCGGGTACGTTCTGCCATAGGACGGTATTGGCTTCCAGAGATCTACCAATATGTTGTAATAGAGCCATTGGTAGGAGGATACAGACGTTCAGTGATGTCAAGGTATTAAGCAACATACCCTAGGTTTGCCTGCACATGGACATGCTCCCGCAGCTCTCAAGTGGTGCATGATCCAGATGCTACATAGCAAAGCGCTCGACATTCGGGCTGATAAGCGAAGGAGGTACCGTCCTTCCTCGCATGCTCGTGTATCTTACCAGGAATGTGCGGGAAGATCGCTATGACATTACCAAGTACAGAGAAAGAATAAGCCGCGCAGTGCGTTGGAGTGACTCTCCGAGGTAATCACAATTGATTGCTGATTCCCATTAGTGTGGAATCTGCTTCTACTTGAGACGATATTGGTCTGCTAAGAATTTTCAGTATATGACCTTCCTACCAATCCAAATTGGTAGCTTTGCTCACCCAAACCCGTAGCTGCTGAGCTGCAGCCCAAGCTGGCCCAGGATTTGGTTATGGAGCAGGCCACCCCAATCTGTAAGCCCTTGCTCTCGATCGGGAGATTGCGAGATTACGGCGGAGGATGACTCTAGAGGTCTTGAGCATGCGCTAAAGGGAGACGCACCCACCCCATAAAGGCTTGACAGGACTGTCTCCCCGGGAACCGCGCCCCTCGTATTGAGATTATCAAGGAATGGACCAAAACTCTCAGACGTCCTGGTCCCTGACAATTTGGCACCGACTCAAGGCTTCTGGTGTCAACCTTGTTCGATTGCAGATGCACTGCGAATTGCCTAGTGTCATCGGTGTGGCAGCCACGGTTCAATTTTCCCCAGAACAAAAGGGGCAAGGCTACGGCGGAGCCACACTCTGTCAGGCTCAAGTGACCATAGCTTCTCGTTGGATAAACTTACATTGGGAAGGACCAGTCTGTGGGAGGTTGAAGCACAGGAGGAGATCGAGGGGAGTTTTCGATTAGTACACGGTCTCTTTGAAAGGTCTCAAGGATGCTGTCACTGCGAAATGCGGTAATGATCTTCATCTTGAGGTAACTTCGAGTTCTTAGGCTCCTCCACGGATATACCAGTGATCACTATACCCCTGCACCAGCCCGGATCAAATGTCCAACCATCTTTCCGCAAAGCTATTAGCCAAGGCCTCGCTTCGATGATGGTTGTTTGCTACCCCAGGTCTTCAGCTAGAAATCACGCAAGGCATGCGTGCTTATTGGTCGGGCATTTACCTCGCTAACAATGTGGCTTTTAGATAGCCATCGGTTCCGGGATGTCTCCAGATGGAGTGAATTCGCCATGAAGTAAAGGTATACGAGAACAGTCTTAGCACTCATTGCGGCCTGTGGACTTATTCTAGGCTGCTGATCCTGGACTAGATGATGGCAGCATGAGACGTCTTCGATGCCGGTCTCGAAGAGGGTGTGATGAATCAAGCAATGAATAGATGCTGGATACCAAAGCTAAACATATAAGTTGGTGGAGGACTTTCGCGCTGTAAGGCATTGGCAGCTCACTCACAGATTGAGAAACGTATGGGCAGCTGTCTACAAGTGATCGGGTTTCTCGTAGATCTCATACATCCAATGAGCTGAGACTCGTGTACAAGAGTTGTATTGATGGACAAGCACGATCATCGTCATCGCAGCCTATATGAGCCAACATTTCTATCAGCATTGCATCAGCGAGGTTATGCCGACTGCAAGCTGACGCAGATTACAAGCCAGACTAAGAAGCTGTCGGTATTGGTCTCGGTAATTTCCCTAAGCGACTTATTCATCGACATATCCTTTGGTACCTATGTCTGCACCTCCGACTACAATATGCACGGAGACCGCTTTGCAAACGTTCATCGACAACCTTATCAGCGAACTTCTTGGGCACAATACCGAGAAGTCTGCGCGAACATCACACTGGCTGTCAGTCGAGGCAGGACTGGCTTGTTCAGGTCTGGGAGAAGCGCGGGACACCATCACACTCCACGATTGGTCAAGTGGACTGCAGCATGAAGTAGTGGCCGATAGTATACCGCTTTTTTCCGGCTGCATCTCCAATAGTTTCTTATCAACAAGGCGGCCACGAAGGAATCTTACCTGCTTGTTCGAAACAGTACTGCTTGGGCTACCCATGAGTTCGGCTCTTCGTATTTGAGTCCAACATCTGGGATGCCCGCTGAAGAATTCATACTCGTCGATCTCTCTTAAAGCAAGTCATTAATGGGCGGATGACGGCGACGGTGATACCGACAGCTTTCAGTCGTCGAGGAGATATCCCGTGATGCCAAGACATCTATATTGCCACCGTTTGCAGACATGGGCTAACTCCGATTGTGTTTAGAAGAAAAGGGCTATGCCTGTACTCCCCATGCGCATGCGTTATCAGCATCTAAAGGAGGCTGAAACGCTGATGTGGGGGATTCCTGCGCGTTGTTATAGAAAAGTGTTATGCATGCGATGAAGGATCATTTGGGGACGCACTAGTGGCAAATTACCTCCGGCCATAGTGTCATATGGATGCGATCTACGGGAGAACAAGCGACTCTCGCTAGAACAAGAATTATCCATGACTAGCGGCATAAGCATACCGACAAGAGTAAGTCGTTAGGTCGTAACGAGGAAGTCGGATAGCAGCCCTATGAAAGAAAGGGTCGGTACGGGGCAGCACGGCCAACCGCTCAAAGTGCCCGCTCGAGTCCGCCGATGTCCGCCGCTGCCCTGTCGCTTGGCGGCGGGAGATGGGCGGTGTCGACTGTTGCAAGGCGAAGGATCTGTTTCATCCCATGAATCCTTGTGATCCATCGGCTGATGTGATACACTTGTCTACTTGAGGAGGGTACATCCCCTAGCTTGAGATAATTCGCACCAATCTTCACTCCAAGCAACGGTCATCCATCATGGTGGAATGATCGGTATACTACTGAGTACTACTGGTAGTTCATACGCAATATGATGGGAGGCGCCTGTCTCTCTCTTTACTACGTAGAGGACTAGAGGTATGCCCTAGATCCCCCACCTTTGACCTTTCCCAACATGGCTCGTGTGCCGCTGCGCGGGAGAAGATCATCGTCATCCTTCCCATCTCCGGCGCTAGTGATGGTTCCAGTCATACTAGCGGCTAGCGCTGTTGACCCTGCGAAGATCCCAGTCAGCCAAGCAACGCCCACCACCCAATGAGAATTCCTCCGCGTTGTTCTCTCGTACTGCAGACGCACCTCTGACCCCAATCAATTCTGCCCCTTCGTCACAGCTGAGGAAAACACTGTCAGAGAGTGAGCAGGCGTATCTCCCCCAATCCCTATGGGGCCTATGGGGATCCTCCCCCCCCCATGGGTGGACCCACCCACCCACCGTTCAGCACGCGGAGACATCCTGAACATCCCTGCGCCCATGTGCTGAGCACCGCCCAATACAAACCTCGACCTGACGATCATTTGCAGATCGAACGACAGTTTGTACTGTCCTACGTACTGGGCTACGTACATGGTAGCCTCGTCTTCAACCCAGGCCATCTGGTACCATCCCCATCCCCAACTCCATACACACTTTCCACTCAGTCAACATCTCTCTCCCTCCAATAGTGCCCCCTCCAACAGGCCGGTCATCAATAATGGTTGTGTGTGTGATGCCCTCGAAGGTCCGAATGTCGGACATGCATGAATCATGCTTTCGTACAAGATTCGGCCTCTCCGCCCTGAGCTGAGCAGTCACCCTGCTTCTAATCCGCAGCACAGCCAGCCTTGCACACCGTCATTTACATACTCCAATCTGACCTCCCCTTGTCGTTTCCATCTCATATACCACACTCTTTCCTTTGCGAGATCTTGTTGGCCCTGTCTTTACTGCAACACCAAACGCACATCATCCCACCACACTCATGGACGGCTACGACCACACGGGAATGCCGTACATGGGCAATCAAGCATCATACAATAATACTATGGCGAATAATCAATACCTGACTCCCCTTCCTGCCATGGGACTACATAATCAAGGATACCAACCACGACAGCCATCCAGCTATTCGACCGGGGATTATGGAAGGTATGCATCAAATCTCTTCGTCAGCACACACGTTGAGGCTGACGGAGTCTAGCAACTGTAACAGCAACACCATCCTTCCTCACGCCGTGCCGCCCGAAACCGACCGTTCGTTCGACAATCCTTACGATGACTTTCAAAGCGATCCTATTCCGCCAGACCCCCACGAAGCTTTGGAGCAACCGGCTCCAGAGGCGAATACCTCCATCGATCGAGACGATGCCATCCTCAGCTTTAACCCACCCTTCTACAATTTCGCTCTCCTCGACTGTTCCCTCCACCAGACATCAATCTCACTGAATGCACGCCTTCATGGCATGTTCTTCAAGGCCGATTCCCCCCCTACACCTGCACCCCCAAATCTTACCTGCTACCGCCGCAACCTGTTCCAAGTCACCGGGTCGATAAGAATCCCTCGGAGCCTTCGTTACATTCTGATGGAAGACGGCATTCGTATACCAATAGTCGCCCAAGAGCTCCACATCACAGCTACAGAGTCTGTCGAGGATCACCCGGTAAAGTTGATCTCGGTACCATGGAAGACGCATGTCAACAATGCACCGCCGGTACCGGAAGACAAGGAAAGGGAGCCAACAAGCATACCCCTCGACTTCATGTCGAACCAAGACGTCGATGCAGATTATGCAACCTTCCCCTTTGCATGGAAGCGGCTGCAGTTTCGGATAGCCACAGCCAACAACGGACGTCGCAAGGAGCTCCAACAGCATTTCGTCGCCAGGCTGAGACTGGTTGCCACGCTGTCCAACGGAAACAAGGTCCCCATAGCCGAAGCCATATCCGCAGCCATTGTCGTTCGTGGACGTAGCCCGAGGAACTTCCAGCCAAAAAAAGACTCCGTTGCTGACAGCGACAAGAACACCATCCGTAAAGGCCCAACCAGCCCTGCTGTCCCGGCTCGCAGAGCGACAACAGATGCCTCCCGATCACCGCTAAAACGAGAGCATAGCAGCGACAACGCATTCGCCTCGTTCTCCTACAACGTCAACGGCTCCCCATCCCAAGCTCCCCATACGTTCAGCAACACCTGGCCCAGACAGACCCATGGTTCCCCCCGTACTTCGACCTTACCAACCCCACCATTCAAAGCCTCCGCCCCTCCATCCTCCATAAGCACCATCTCCGCCTCCCCACCATCCCTCCCACAACCCCTCTCGACAACCTCCGACCTCCCCGCATCTCAGCGCCCGCATAAGCTCCCCCGCACCAACAACCGCCCGCACCCTTACACACACGCATCGTTGCCCTCCCCCAGGTCGCTACTCTCGAATATCCAACCGCAGATCCAGGGTCCGAGGAACGGCTCGAACACGGCAGACCTGCTGTATGGATATTTTCCGCATCCCGTCGACGACTGGCAGAAACCGGTCGAGGCGGTATATCGGCCGCACGTGGCGCATCCTATTCCCATGGCAGCTGGAGCCTCGGGCGGCCCACCTGGTAGGAGCCAGAGATACTACGGCGAGAATGTATCATGACAAACTTTTACCAACAAAATTCAAGTAATCTAAAACCCAAGAGGCGTTCTCGGGATATGAAAAAAGGGAAGACTGTAAGACATGAAGAGTAACTGTATTCGCGACGAACGGATCTGGAAAACAGCACAGAATTGTAGGAACAGCGCGGGAATGTATTTGTATTTGTATGCTATGCTAGCACGCTAGCTACGGACGGCGGTTTTTCATAGGCAGGGATACCCCATTTGATCTTTTTCCTCGGCGCGTTCTTCCTTATCTATAACATGTACCAGAGCTTCATCCAAAAAAAAAAACATCCTTTACTAAGGTAAAGCGGGATGAATATTCGGTTGTATTCGGTTGTGATTTAGCGTCGCTTTTGTATCCATACTTGTTCTAGGTATCATTCGTTAAAATCATCAACCCAACCTAAACATCTTCTTCTCCGCGCAATCTGTGTCATCTTGCACGAAGCTTCATCGACAATGTATATTATTTAGCGAATCATATCGAGGGGATTTAGCTAGGGAAAAGCACTCGCGGCTATGGGTGTTTGCGTTTTCGTGTCGCTTTTGTATCCATACTTGTTCTATCATTCGTTAAAAACCATTAAACCCATCTAAAATCCTTCTACGCATTTTCTCTAGAGCTTCGTAAAGAGAAACATCCTTTACTTAGGCGGGAGGGATAACCCGTCGGTTTAGCCAAGGTTGAAAGGCACTTACGGCCATAGATGTTTGCGGCTTCACGTCGCGTCATACGATACTCACTATCCCATCTGTTTGTAATAAGGAATACCTTTTCATTCCATCTAACGTCGAGGACTGGAAGAAATCATCCATCCATCAACCCCCTCCGAAATCTTCCCCTCAGCGCACTTCCTCCCCTCAGCGCCCTTCCTCCCATCATCCACGAAAA
>JAABUV010000900.1_pt1 | contig 44375 bp, 54 predicted proteins | sample 5559971 | NCBI WGS metagenome assembly JAABUV01 (sample SAMN10711881, study PRJNA513362) | rock metagenome | isolation source: Antarctica rocks | place: Antarctica: Victoria Land, Knobhead nord | collected 2015-12-19 | reverse complement strand
GCTGCTCCAGACTGTGTGCTTGTTGCACATGGGCGGCGGTGCATAAACATCCCAGCGGCGGCAGCGGCGCCAGGCGGCACCGTCATCTTGGCGTGCTCGCGCGCGACGATGCCCCGGATACCAGGGAACGCCTTGAGGGCGTCAATGACGCTCTGGAGCAGCCCTGCGCCAGCGTAAAGCCGCCGCGTCGCCCGCGCTTGCTGCAGGGACGGCACAGGCTTGCGGCGCCATGCAACACAGATGGCGGCGCAGAAAGGAAGAGAACGCAAGAGCCTCCGGCCAGGTCACGCCTGACCCAGAAGGCAGCCTCTGCGACAGAGCCGCGAGCGACGTTGCGCACCTGTGGCCTTGACGTCCTCCACGGCGGCCGCCAGCGCCGCCCACACGCGCGCGGCAACCAGCGTGAGCAGGAGCGTCGCCAGTGCCACCTGCGCAGCGCGCGGGCGCAGCGAGGGTCTGATGTAGGGTACGGGCATCAAGGTACGAGGGTGCAAACGGGACGTGAGCAGGAGCCTCGCCAGCACACCACCTGCGCAGCGCGCGCGGGCGCAGCCGAGGACTGAGCACACATGAGCAGGCCCGGGGAGGGTGGCACACAACAGCCGCTGTGCAGGGCGTCAGCAGCGCCACCTAAGCAGCGCGCGGGCGCAGCCACGGACCTGGATCAGGGCATGGGCCTCCCATGCAAATGGGGCGTGAGCAGGCCCGGGGAGTATGGGACGCTACGGCCGGGGAGGGAAGCTGGCCGGCCTGCCAGGGGCGTCAGGAGCGCCTGTCGGCAGCGAGCCGGGCGCAGGCGTGGGCGCGCAGCAGACAGGCGCGAGCCGGTGCGAGCAGCGGGCGGCGGGCAGCGGGCGGGGCAGGCAGCGCGGCGCCGGGGGTGACCTGCCAGGGCGCCAGGGGCGCGAGGCGGGCGTCGAGCCAGCCGGCGGCACGCGCCAGGCGCGGCGCCGCGCTGGCGTGCAGCGGCGCGGCGAGGCGGCCGCACTCGCGCCAGCCGGCCTCCGCCCAGGGCTGCAGGCTGACCGCCACGGGGTGCAGGGGCGCCAGCACTGCACCGCCACGCACAGACAGCGGTCTGACTGTGTTACCGCCACGACACAGTCTGAATACTCTGGAGCGCTCACTATAACCAACTTGTCCTCCTGCCTTGGGCCGAGTACAACGGAGACTTGTGCGCTCGTGACACAGCGTGTGTGCGCACTTTGCCGCTGCAGCTCGTACAGCCCTGTCCTAACGCCGCCTGTCATGGCGCTGGGAGGAGTGCTGGCCAGCGCCCGCTGCCAGTGCACAGGGACTTGCGGCCGAACAGTGCAAGATGCAGGAACCGCCCAGCTAGCAAGCCTTCACACCACTGCGCAGGCCTGTGGTCTGCTGAGTCAACACTTTCAAGCATATAATCGATGCTCCCTGCAGTGGCCAGGCCTTGAGTCCAGAGGTTTGTGCTCGCCGGTGGGGCTTTGAGCTCAAAGCCAATTTTGGAGAGTGCACCACTCTTTCTGGACGCTCTTGGACGCCAATTTTGAATAGTATCTGCCGCCAACCTCGCCCAGCCTCTGTTGCAAGCAGCCCGCCGCCGCCATGGGCAAGTCTGCGATCAAGCCCTTCAACGCGCAGGTCATCTACGATGGTGCGCGCCGCAGCCTTGGGTTTGCGCACTGCGCACACGGACGCTGCGCGCAACTGTTTTCCGTCTGGCCTGCTGGCTGCTGACATTGCGGCGGGGCGCAGCCGCGAAGCCTTACATCCAGCAGGCGGAGCCGTACGTCCGGCAGCTGTGGACGCACCTAGAGCCGCACCACAGGCGCTACACCGGCCACGTCAACACGTTCCTGCACGGCTATGAGCCCTGGCAGATTCTGGCCATCGCGTCTGTGGCGACGATGGTCCTGACCAAGGTGGTGTCCAGGCTCTTTTCGTGAGCCTGGGTGGCCCCGTGCGTGCACCCGTGCCCCAACTGGGTTTGGCGCTGCTGGGACCCAGGGGTGTGGGTGAGCAATACGTTGATGCCCCGCAGAGACTCTGCGCAGTGCAGACCGTCCCGGGCGTGGGGTGGGGTGCGCTGCACTGGCAGGCGGCACGCTGCAGGGCCGCCGGTTGCGGCTATAAGGAGCGGCGGACACCTGTAACAATATCGCACTGATAGGCTGCCGCTGTGCTGCGCGGGCAGGTCACGAGCTCCTTGGTGCGTTGGGCAGTTGCGGTGCTCATGGGCCTGCTAGCGGTGTCGCTCCTGCCTGTCGCTGCCAAGCTGGCGAGCCACTAGGCGGGGGCCTCTCCTCACCTGTTGACAGGATATGGGGCCGTGTGGCATGCACGTGGGGGTTTGTCATGCACTAAAGAGGCATGCTTTGTGTTGCACTGAAGCGCCCATGTTGTGCATTGCTGTTGTCTTTGCATATGTCTCGTGCATGTGCTGGGTTCCTGAGCTAGGTGGAGTTTCTGCTGTAATAGGAGCGTTCGGCCCTGCTGCAAGCCCGCCACTGACCATCCAAAAGTGTGCACAGTTTGATCGAGCCTCGCGCCCCGCTCGCGCAGCAGACGACGTTGGCGTCGTGCGCCGCGCAGGCGCGAGTCATTGACTGCTAGCCCCCTTATTACACAGCGGCTCTGCCTCACACGCGAGCCTGCCACTGCCACACTGCACAGAGCGCCAGGTATCAAGTATGGGCAAGGCCTCATGCATGTAGGTGGCAGGACATGCCCCCTCACAACGCCTGGGAAGGCTGCACCCTGCTCCCTCTGCGCTCCTGTGCAATGCCCAGAAAGGCGGCCGCCCCAAACCGCAGCAAGCAGCACGACAGCCGAGCCGGAGCCTGCTCAGGTTTCGATGCGTTCCAGCTCTGTCAAGCGCTCCAGGATGACCTGGGCGCGCACGCCCCGCACGCTCAGGGTCGCCCAGGGAGCAGCTCGCGAGAGGCAGCGCCGGGCGTGGCTGCAAGGCGCGCGCGCACCTTTTTGCTCGTCTCCTGGATCTCGCCGCCCATGATGAATTCGTCCAGGATCAGGTACACCTGCCGGCCCCGCGTCCGCGCTCAGGCTCGCACCATCCCGCAGAGGCGCCAACCAGCACCCTCTGCTCCAAGTGCGCATGTAAACAGCGCCCCGTCTTAACAGCGCAGCCGGCCCGCAGCCGCAGCTGGGCAGGCAGCGCGCCTTGTGGAAGTTGAACACCAGGTCCAGCTCGCACACGTTGCTGAAGTAGTGATCCAGGATCTCCACAAACAGGTGGATGCTCTCCAGGTAGGCCAGCTCGTTGTCGGTCACGTCCACGCAGAGGCTAAAGTACAGCCCCGCATAGCGGCGGTAGATCACCTTGTTGGTCTTGAACTGCGCACAGCGCGGCTCCGTTCACGACACAGCAGGCAGCACCTCTATGTGTCCTTTTGCGCAGCCCAGAGGGCGGCTGCAGCGTACGGCTGCGCGCCTCAACAAAGTTGGTGAACTTGGGGTCGCGTGTGGAGATGAGGCGGTGCACATCATACTCCAGGCCGTGCTTCTCGTTGTCCTCCAGGGGCATATAGTACTTGGCCAGCCGCGTCTTGCCCGCGCGGTTCTGCAGCAGGATGAAGCGGATCATGGCCGCCCGCGGCGCCCCGGGCTACGCCATCGCGCCCTGGGCCAGCGCCGCGCCCTGCCCTGAGCCTTGCGTAGCTGACTCACAGGCTCAGCTGGTCTGCAGGGAGCGTGCAGGCTGCTTTACGCGCGCCGTAGACACAAGACCTCCTCTAGCCAGAAAGGCTGAGACGCCAGCAGCGCTTGTGACTGGTCTGGGCGCGTTGCGGTTGCCTCTTTTGCGGCTCCCATCCGCAACTCTCTCGAACCGAGGACCAGACACCCTTGCCCTGACCCTGAGCTCACAGGGACCCGGAGGCGGCCATCCTGTGCAGCTCTCGAGCTGAGCTTGTCAGACCTTTGCAGCCTCGCCTGGGATCCGCCTAGAGGCTCCAGGCGCCATGGTTAAGTTCACGATTGAGGAGATTCGGGGTCTCATGGACTACAAGCACAACATCCGGAATATGTCTGGTGCGCGCACGGCCCGCGCGTCCCTCGTTTTGCGTGTTCTGCGCTGCCTGCTTGGTGCAGGCGCCGCCAGGCTTGTCCCGGCACTGACTCGTGTCTTGTGCGGGGCGCTGCGATATCTAGTTATTGCGCACGTCGATCACGGTGAGCGGCCGCGCCTTCTGCGCTCGCTGTTCATGACGTCTGTGCGGGGTTGCCGCTGAGCCGCTCTGTATGTCTGGCGTATTACTGCATGTCTTTGTCTGGAGGCGCGAGGCAGACACGTGGGCCCGCCAGCGGCGCTGTGCTCAGCCGGCGGCCTGTGCTTGCAGGCAAGTCGACGCTGACAGACTCGCTGGTGGCCGCGGCGGGAATTATCGCCATGGACACGGTGCGCGCGCCCTTTGCGCGCGCAGTGCTGCAGGCGCCTGAGCACTGGAAAGCGCTTGGTCCCAACACGCAACGTGCTGCTGGTCTTCAACTGCCAGCGGCAGTGCTTGGCTGCTATGCGGCGGACGCCTGATGTCCCGGGGCGGCGCGTTCGCAGGCCGGCGACCAGCGGCTCACAGACACGCGCGCCGACGAGCAGGAGCGGTGCATCACCATCAAGTCCACGGGTGCGGCGCCCGGTGCTCGTAGCCCGGAGTGCGGCGGGGCGCCCGCCACTCGCCTGCTGGCGCCTGCGGCTCTGCCATGTGCCTGGCCGAAGACCGCGCCTGACGCGGGCGTGCGCTCTCGCAGGCATCTCCCTGTACTACCAGATGGGTGAGGACGCCCTGAAGACGTTCACCGGAGAGCGCCAGGGGTCGGACTTCCTTGTGAACCTGATCGACTCGCCCGGGCACGTCGACTTCTCCAGCGAGGTCACGGCGGCGCTGCGCATCACCGACGGAGCCCTGGTGGTGGTCGACTGCGTGGAGGGCGTCTGCGTGCAGACGGAGACTGTGCTGCGGCAGGTGGGCAGCCGGCACCCATTTACGTGTTACTTTGCATTACTAGGAGCTGCACCTCGCCTGCGTTCACGCGGCTGCGCCCACGTGGCTCATGTGGTTGCTCTGAGTGGCTGCGAGGGCCGCTCACGCATGTGCTGTGCAGGCGCTGGTGGAGCGCATCCGGCCCGTGATGACCGTCAACAAGCTGGACCGCTGCTTCCTGGAGCTTATGCTGGACGGCGAGGAAGCCTACAACGGCTTCCGGCGCACCATCGAGTCCGCCAACGTCATCATGGCGACCTACGCCGACGAGCTGCTGGGCGACACCCAGGCGCGCGCGCGCCCTCCCGGCCGAGGGCGTGCGCCTGACCGGCGCGCGCCTGTCTGACACGCGTGCGCTGGCGAGAGCTTGAGAGCCCGCCCTATATCCGGGCGTGTCGGGCGAGCGGGCGCGGCGAGCGGGCGCGGCGCGGGCGGCCCCGAGCCGGCGCGGCGCGGCGCGGCAGGTGTACCCGGAGAAGGGCACCGTCTCCTTCTCGGCCGGCCTGCACGGCTGGGCGTTCACGCTGACCGTGTTTGCCAACCTGTACGCGAAGAAGTTTGGCGTCGAGGCGCGCGCCCTCCAGGAGAAATCATGCGAGGATGCGTACATGAACCTTGCAGCGCAGCGCCTGCCGCAGACGCCCTCAGGGCAGCAGCGCCTGGCTTGGCTTGCAAGTGGCCGCGTGATGCGTCTGATGCATGCCAGCCAGGTGAGGGCTGGTGGCTGGTGAGCAGCTTTTCCAGCATCAGAGCACGCCTGCTGTCAAGCGGCTTGGGACGGCGCGCGGACCGGGGCCGAGGCGGGGCGCGCGCGCGCGCGCAGACGTCCAAGATGATGGAGAAGCTGTGGGGCGACAACTTCTTCGACCCCGCCACCAAGAAGTGGACCAAGAAGTCGACCGGCGCGGCGTCGTGCAAGCGCGGCTTCGTGCAGTTCGTCTATGAGCCCATCAAGACCATCATCGAGGCCGCCATGGCGGACAACAAGAAGAAGCTGTTTGAGATGTGCGGCCGCCGCGCCCCGCGCTGCCGCGCCGCGCGCCTGTCAGAGTGGGGGTGTTATGGGCGGAGCCCGGTCCTGCTGCACTGCTCCGCTGTGCACCTGTGCACTGTTGCTGGACTGTGCTTGGACAGATGTCCGAAGGCTGCCCCTTATCAGCGAGTGCGCGGCGGGCAGCGTGTCCTTGCTCTGCAGCCTGCGGAGGTCCTGTCAACCCGGAAGCGGCCCTGCCCGAGCACACCGCGCAGCGCGAGTGCCGGGCCTCGCTGCGTCGCGCTAACGCGGCCATCAGTGCGTCATGGGGCTGCAGCGCGTGCGGCCCCGATGCAGGTTTGTCGGGCGCCCAGGTGCGACAAGCTGGGCATCTCGGGCAAGCTGAAGGCGGAGGATAAGGAGCTGGTGGGCAAGCCGCTCATGAAGCGCTGCATGCAGGCCTGGCTGCCCGCACACGAGGTGCCGCCCCCGCCCCCGCTCCGCACCGCGCGCCCCGCGCGCGCCCTCGCCGCGCATGAGAGCACGCCGCGCGGGCGCGGGGAGGCGTGGGCGTGCCAAGCGGCCCGCGGCGCTACGGAGCAGCGCTCCTCTGTGTAGGCAAGCCTCAAGCCAGCGGACGGCACTGATGGGCAGAGCGGGGGGGCGGGGGCACTGATGGGGGGGCGGGTGGGCAGGGCAGGCGTTTCCTCGGTTCCGTCATGCTGCTGCTCGGTCGCGGGGGCAGGCCGAGGCGCTCCCGCGGGTGCGGAGAGGCGTCCGCCGGCGGCGCTTCGCGCCGACGCGCGCATGGTGGTCGGCGCCGAGGCGGCCGCACCCATACCCTGCCGCCAACCCCGCCCCGCGCGCGTGCAGGCGCTGCTGGAGATGATGATCTGGCACCTGCCGTCGCCGGCCATTGCGCAGAAGTACCGCGTGGAGAACCTGTACGAGGGCCCGCTCGATGACGTCTACGCGACCGCGATCCGCAACTGCGACTCCAGCGGCCCGCTCATGCTGTACGTGTCCAAGATGATTCCCGCGCAGGACAAGGGCCGCTTCTTCGCGTTCGGGCGCGTGTTTGCCGGGCGGGTGCGGGCCGCCGCCGCCGCCGCCACCCCGCTTATTGCTGCTTTTCCCATTCGAATCGGGGCATGCGTGCTGCACGGTTTGCGTTCTGCTGCACGCTCGCACCCTTCCTCAGCTGACGCAGAAGCACGTCGCGTGCGAGGCTGTTTGTTGCTGGGACGCCAGCGCGCAAGACCAATGCCTGTAGCTCCTCCGGTGTGCATGTTGTGCCTGGGACTGCAGCGGTAGCCGTGACGGGCAGCACGCGAGCCCGCGGAACATGGGTGAACGGCGCCCCCGGAAGACCCTGCCATGGCTAGTCTGGTTAGAGGCGCGCGCTGACGCGGCCGCGCGCCCGGGGCGGCGCGCGCGCAGGTGCAGACGGGCGCCAAGGTGCGCATCATGGGCCCCAACTACGTGCCGGGCCAGAAGAAGGACCTGTACATCAAGACCGTGCAGCGCACCGTGCTCTGCATGGGCCGCCGCCAGGAGGCCGTCGAGGACGTGCCCTGCGGTGCGGGCCACGCGCGCGGCCCCACTGCCTGCGGCGGCTGCGCGGGCGCGTGCGGCGCCGTGTGCAGCCGCCGCTGGGGGCCTGTGCATGGCGTGCCCTGCGGCGGCGGGCCCGCGCCAGAGCCTGCTGAGCTGCCTCGCGTGCTTGCACGGCAGCCACGTCGTGTGTGTTGAAGAGCACATGTGTGTTGAACAACTTTTATATTCACAGGTGACGGATTCGGCGGTGCATTGTAGTGACATACTGGGACGCTGCCGAAGGGCTGCAGGCAGGGGCTCCAAAGCATGTCTGAGTGTTGTATCTTTCAGGGTCCGCGCTCAGCCAACGAGTAGCGGGGACCGGCGTCTGTGCTGCGTGGGCCGAGCAGGAGGGCATTGTCAAAGCGGGGCCCCGCGCGTGCAGGCAACACGGTGGCCATGGTGGGCCTGGACCAGTTCATCACCAAGAACGCGACACTGACCAACGACAAGAACGAGGACGCGCACCCGATCAAGGCCATGAAATTCAGCGTGTCGCCCGTCGTGCGCGTGGCCGTGGAGCCTAAGATTGCGTCCGACCTGCCCAAGCTGGTGGAGGGTGCGGCCCCTGCCCTAACCAAAATCCTATGCAGGTTTTGCACTGCACAGGATGGCATGCTCTGCGGCAACAGATGCACTGTCGGTGCCTGCGTGAGCTGTGATAAGCGTACAGAAGGGGCGAACGAGGGTGTATAAGAGATCTTGTGCAGTGTGGTATGATGTGGCAGTCTGGCAGTGGTCCTTGGCGAGGCGAGGCGGCGCTCGGCGCACCGTCTGATGGTCGGGCGAGGACCGGGTGTGCCGCCGCTGCTGGTTGTGAGCCAGCGCTGACGGGGGCGCCGGCGCGCTGGCAGGCCTGAAGCGCCTGGCCAAGTCCGACCCCATGGTGCAGTGCTCCATCGAGGAGACGGGCGAGCACATCATCGCCGGCGCGGGCGAGCTGCACCTGGAGATCTGCCTGAAGGACCTGCAGGCGCGCCGCGCCGGCCCAGCCGTACTTTTATCCTACTTGGGATAGGGTGTAGGGATGCAGCCGCGCCGCCTCGGCCTGGCTCACCCGTACGCGCTGATCCGAGCAGCGGGCAGAGGGCGTGAGGCGGACGGCTGTGCGGTAAGAGGCCGCTGCGCATGCAACAGCAAAGTTGTAAAGTTGTGCACAGATATGTTTGATAGGTTGGTGCCTGGCTGACGCACGTGTGCCAATGCATTGCTCGGCAGCATCTCATGCTGATGCTGGGAGCCTTTTGCTGACGCGAGCAGCCTATGGTACAGCGGCGCGCCCTCCCGCTGACGCGCCGCGCGTGGCCGGCCGCACGCAGGAGGACTTCATGGGCGGCGCGGAGATCCGCATCTCCGACCCGGTGGTGGCCTTCCGCGAGACGGTGACGCAGACGTCAGACCATGTCGTGATGTCCAAGTCGCCCAACAAGCACAACCGCCTGTACCTGCAGGCATGCGGCCTCGCAGCCATTTCTGAGTACGCCGCGTCCGCGCGGCTCGCGCGCCATGCCTGGCATGGGCGCGTGTTCATGCGCCGTACAGTTCATGCGGGGGCTTTGGGCTGAGCAACGGCCACCATGCGTGTCGTGTGGGCATGCGTGCGCGTGCCGCCTATGCGGGCGTCGGTCGGGTCGCGGGAGCGCCGCGCCGCCGCGCGTGGCCCGCCGAGGGTGCCAGGAGGGCGCAGGGCAGCGCGCGGCGCCTTTGGTCGCGGCGCGCGGCGCCTTGGGTCGCGGCGGCCCGCAGGGACGCCCGCTGAGCGCGCACGTAGGGTAGGGTAACCCTCAACCCGGCGCACTAACCCTGACCCGGCGCGCAGGCGCGGCCCATGGAGGACGGCCTGGCGGAGGCGGTGGACGAGGGCCGCATCGGCCCGCGCGACGACCCCAAGCTGCGCTCCAAGATCCTGGCCGAGGAGTTCGGCTGGGACAAGGACCTGGCCAAGAAGATCTGGTGCTTCGGCCCGGACACCATGGGCCCGAACATGCTGTCGGACGTCACCAAGGGCGTGCAGTACCTGAACGAGATCCGCGACTCCTGCATCGCCGCCTTCCAGTGGGCGACCAAGGAGGGCGTGATGTGCGAGGAGAACATGCGCGGCATCGTGTTCGAGGCGCGCGCCCGTCGCCCGCGCCCGATGAGCGCCGCCCGCCGCCGGGCGGCCTTCTTGGCACGCGATGCGATGGTACACGACAGAATGAGCGCGCGATGCAAAGTTCCGAGCGGCGGCGGTGCTTGCCAAGCGCAGCATGGGGTCGGCCCTGCGGCGGGGGCCGGCTGCGCAAAGATATGGCCCAGGCCGGGCGGGCGGGCGGGGTGAGCGTGGCGGGTGGCGCAGGTGTGCGACGTGGTGATGCACGCCGACGCGATCCACCGCGGCGGCGGCCAGATCATCCCGACCTGCCGCCGCGCGCTGTACGCGGCCGCGCTGACCGCCTCGCCGCGGCTGTGCGAGCCGGTGTACCTGGTCGAGATCCAGGCGCCCGAGCAGGCGCGGCCGCGGCCCACTCGGATCTCCCTCCCGCGCGCTTGCTGCGTGCGGGAGCGGACACGCGCGCACGTGCACCAGTCACGCGCCGGGTCTGGGACAGGCTCGGGCGGCGTCAAGCCGAGCATGGGGACGCTCGGCGACCAGGACGTCACGCACGCGACGGGCTCGCTGGAGCCGCCTCTGGCGTGTCTGTTCAGGGGTTGGGTACATGAGTGTGCTTGGAAGGCGCCCGGAGACCTGTTTGTGAGCTGACACGGAGCAAGGCCCGACACTGTGCCGGCGCTGTGCGGCGCCCAGCCAGACGCGCTGGCACGCGCTTGAGCGGAGGCGCAGCGCGCGGGCAGGCCCAGTTCCCAACAACCCGTGAGCTGAGCGCGCGCCGGCGCGCCGCAGGCGCTGGGCGGCATCTACTCGGTGCTCAACCAGAAGCGCGGGCATGTGTTTGAGGAGATGCAGCGCGCGGGCACGCCCATCTTCAACCTGAAGGCCTACCTGCCGGTCGTGGAGTCGTTCGGCTTCACGGGCACGCTGCGCGCGGCGACGTCCGGGCAGGCCTTCCCGCAGTGCGTCTTCGACCACTGGGAGGTCATGGGCCAGGCGCGCGCGCCGCCGCCCCCCGGCTGATAGCTGACTCACGCGGCAGCCCCTGTCGTGCAGCGTGGTTGTGCCGTGCCGGAAGCGGGCGCGGCCGCGGCCCGGCAGACGACGGCTGAACCCACTGCAAACTAGGAAGGCTCGCGCTGCAAGGCGGCCGCCGCTCCAGCCAGAGGGCCTGTCAATTTTGCTGCTCAGGCCCGCGCATGCGTCACGCCCGCAGTCAGCCAAGCGCCTCTCAGCGACCAGGCGTGTGCGCTGCAGTGCGTTGGCAACGTGCGCGTTTCTTCACTCGGGGCTAGCACCACCCTGAGCCTCCGCGGCCGCGCAGGACCCGTTCTCGCCTGGCAAACAGGCCAACGTGATCATGCTGGACACGCGCAAGAGGAAGGGCCTCAAGCCGGAGCCCGCGCCGCTCAACGAGTACGAGGACAAGCTCTAGGCGCGCCGGCGGCTGTCAGCATGTAGGAGGCAGGGGCCCGAGCCGAAGCTGCGGCGCCCACGTGCGCCAAGGACCGGCTTTGGGCGGCGCGGGTGGGCGCGCGGGGGGCGCTCTGCCGTCCTGCACGCATCATGTGGTGTGTGCGTGCTTTGGTGGTTCGGGAGGAGGCGTAGACAGACTGGGTCAGCGGCGGGGCTCGCTGGGTGCATGGAGCAGGCTTTCGGCTGCTTGTGGCAGCCGTCATGCTGAGGTGGTGCTGTACTTTTTTGTAGGCATGGGTACAGGGGCCTGGGGGACAACTTGCATGGCTGGAGCGGCGCCGGCGCTGGGGCGGCACTGCGCCTGCAACCCGGTCGCAGGGCAGTGCAGGCGGTTGAGAGGCCGGCCATGCTGTGGGTCGGGCAGGGCGCGCGCCGCACACGCGCCAGGGCCTCCCGCATTCGTCGCGCCCTTGCGATCCGCAGCAGCTGGGGCGCGAGGAAGTGCCAGGGTCTCGCGCAGGGCGCTTGGCTCGCACAACTGTTCGAGACTTTGTGTGTGCCACATGGCAGAGCCGCGGCGTTATGATAGGCCTGCAGCATCGCAGCTAGGGAGGACGGCACAGCACCCTGTAATGCTCCCGTGCTGCCAGACGCGTGGACCGGTCTTCCCCGCACACCTGCAGTTCTGAGCGGCAGCACTGCTGTGCATCATGGCTGCAGCTTCCAGGCGCTGCGCTCTGCCGAGTCAGGCTCAGTTTTTCAACGACACAAGTTTGCCAATGCGGAAGCATCTGCCACCTGTCCGCTTTACATGGTCCAGCCGTGGCTGCACCCTGTCGCGCAGACACGCGCAGTGGCATGCGCGCCAACCCATCGTCTGGCCTCACCCTGCACCTCCGCTGCTCGAGGCCCCCAAGTCCACCCGCGCCAGCCGCTGGCTAGCGCGCTCCACGCCCGAATCGCATGGCCGCGCGCGCCCGCCCCGCCTAATGCCCGCTCCGTTGCACGTTTCGTCCATGCGGCCCTCTCCGGCCGCCGCGCCGCTGGCCGGGCAAGCGCCCGGCCCTGCGTCGCGCGCCGCAGCATCCTCTCCGGGGCTGCTGCCCGCCGCCGGGCCCCCGCCAGCCGCGCACGCGGCCTCACCACGCCCGGCCGCGAGCGCACCGGGCTCCGCAGGGGCGCCGCCCGCGTCGTCCGCGCGCCCGCGCGCGGCGCCAGAGCTGCTTTGGTGTGCCGGCCCGGGCGGCTGCGGGTGTAGAGCGACGCCGGACTCTTCGGCGCCGCCATCCTCGTGGCCGCCGTCCTCGCTGCCGTCCTCCTCGCTCAACCCGCTGCCGCTGCTGCTGGGCGGCTCCATGCGCCTGCGCAGCGCGCGTCAGGTCACGCGCGCGCGCCGGCCCTGCGCGTGGCACGCGCGGCCGGGCGGCGCCGGTGCAGGCGCGGCGCCGGGGTGGGCCCAGCCCTGCAGGCGCGAGCTCGCTCCGTGACGCTGCCAGTGCCCGCTCCGCGGTGCCCCGCCCGCGCCTGGGCGGCTGCGACGCGTCGGCGGGCGCCAGGGCGACACAGGAGCGCCGGGGCACGCAGCAGGCCCATCCCACGCAACAGGTTGTGCGGCTGCGCGCGGGCGCCCAGCGGCACCTGTCGGGCCGGTTGGGGTTGTGGGAGACGGGCGCCTCGTCGCCCGAGCCGGACTCCGATCCCGACGGCGGCAGGTCCATGGCGGCCATGTAGTCGTTGCCCGGGCCTGCGCGCTCGCGCATGGGTCAGCATAGGGTCAACCCTGACCCTGACCGATAGCCGGGAGGAGCTCTCGCGAAAGCCTGGCTTCTGGGGGTCCGTGGCGGCATCCAGTGGCAACCTCCGCCCTGCGCGCTTGCAGTTGAAGCACCCTTTAAGTTCGACCTCCGCGCGTCTTCTTGGCCCAGCCCCGAGGGCGCTTCGGCGGGCAAAACCGGCGCCGCGCCGCTGGCGCTGTGTAATACCTTGGCCAAGCACACTCTTTACAGCGGTCTCGCTTGCAGCCTGCCCGTGCGGGGCAAGGCGCTGCGCGCCTGGCGCGGGCCGCGGCGGCGCCTGCAGCTCGGCCAGCCAGGCCTGCTGCACCGCGATGACCTCCGCGCTGGTCGGGCAGGCCGCGTAGCGCGCCAGCAGCTCCTCATTGGCCGACAGGAAGCTGTGGCCCCTGCGCGCACATACAGGGTAGGGTAGGGTCAGGGCCCTGCGCACGCCAGCAGCGCCTCATTGGCCGACAGTCAGCTGTGGCCGCTGCGCGCAACGGGGAGGTGTGGCCCCTGCGCGCGCCGCGGTAGGGTTCAAGCCGCGCGCGCATCTTCCGAGTAGCGCTCGCGCTTGCGCAGCCCAGGAGGCAACGCAGCGGGCCATGGGACCGCCTGGCACGGCGGACTGCCCGGCCACCGCACACGCTTTCCCGCGGACGGCAACTGACCACGGCCAGGGCTAGACCGCAGACAGCTCGTGCCGTGACGCGCCGGCCTAGACGCCCCGCAGCGGTGGCGACAAGTGGGCACCGCGCGGCGGCTGGCGCGGCCGCGCGCGCACGGGGCCGCACACCACTTAAAGCGCGACATGACGGCGACGGCCGCGTCTGACCGGCCACAAATGAAAAGAGCGGCCGCAAACGCCTCGGCGCACGACAGCTTGCACGGCCGCCCGTAGTTCACCGGGTTGGCCGCCAGCAGCCAGGGCAGCAGCCGCGGCGCCGCACCCTTGATCCGCCCTGCGGGCATAGGGCAGACTTTGGGTTAGGGTTGGCCCCTACCCTGCCCTAGCCCGTAGCGGCTGCGGCAGCGCGCCGGCCAGGCGCTTCCCTGAGGCAGTCGGGCGCCCGGCGCGCATGACAGCCAACAAGCCACGCACAGCAGGCCCCAGGCCACAGCAGGCCCCAGCGCCGCGCGGCAGCCCGGGGAGCCAGGGAGGCGCCCCGCGGCCACAGCGCCCAGGGCTTCCGGCGCGCCGCGCGCCGGCGGGCGAACATGCTGGCCGCCGCACCGAACGGCACGTCGTCCAGCCGGTGCCAGGAGCAGTCGACGACCGCCAGGCCGCGCGCGTCCACGAGCTCGCGGTCCTCCGCCGACACGCACGCCTTGCCGACGGGGCTCAGCACGACGCCGGGGAAGGGCACACCCAGGCGCAGCTCGCCCACCAGGCGCTGGCGCACCAGCCGCGTGCCCGTGCAGCGCCGCTTGTCGCACTGGCCCAGGTCCCACATTGCCAGGCGCACGCCCACCTGCGCGCGCCGCCGCGCCCGGGTGGGCGCCCGGCCGGCGGCACGGCGGCGCCGCGCGCCTGTGCCCCTCTTCGCAGTCTGGGCCCTGCGGCGCCGCGCACGCGTCCGCATCCAGGCCGGACCCGCAGCCTGGTGCAGGCTCACGCAGCGTCGCTCCTGCAGCGTCGCTCCTGCCCCAGGTACCGCCAGCAGGACTAACTCCGCCTGCTCGTGCCAGCAACCTCGCGCCACGGTGCTGTCCATTGCAGCCTCCCGGCACGCTCGGCTGTGCACGTTTTGGACACCGCGCTACGAGCGCAGCACCGCTGGCATGCCCCGTGACAGGCCTCCTCCCGTGTTTGCGGTGTGAGGGTAACATGTGTGTCGGAACGCAGGGAGGCAAGTCAAGTGATGGGAGCCAATTGAAGGGAGCGCGTCCCCGGTGAGCCAGCCGGGCGCGCACGTTTGGCGAGTGGGCGGCGTCCTCGTCGGAGTCGCTGCCGGCGACTACTCCCTGCCGCGAGTAGTCGCCCTCCGCCCAGGCGTTGCGGTAGCTGCCGCGCTCCCCGCGCTGCCCGCCGTGGCCGCGCACGCCCGCCCTCTCCCGCCCCTTTGGCATCGTGTGGCAGACAGAACCGGTGACCTGCACGGGATCGAAAGTGATGTGCACGGGAACAGGCTGCCCATGACGCTAGCACTCAGCTGGGGTGGCACACATGCGCAGCAAGGGGAAGAGGAATGGCCAGGCGTGGGCCAATGCCCACCCCCGCTGCTCGACATTAATCAATACTGTGAGCCAAGTGGCAGTCCCTTCCTGAAAGGAACAGGTGCGAGGCACGGCCGTCTGTGGCAGCATCCGCAGGTCCTACTACTGACTTTGCGCTGACGTATGCGCCCCCCTTCTGCTTTCCAGGCGCCATGTCGATGACTACGCTACCCACTCAACACTGCGCTTCTGCCGGCAAGGTGCGCTTGCGGCAGGTCTGCTGTTATCCCCCACACTTTCCACATCCACGCTGTCAGGCCCGCTGTGAAGCTTACAAAGCGGCGCAGCTCGTCAAGACAGCGCGGGCGTTTGCGCCTGCCCGGCCGGCAGTGCGCTCCGCGAGAGCGGCCTGCAGAGCAGCCGCAGCGCCGGGCGCCGATGCGCGCCCCGCCGCTCTGCATCAAGGTGCGTGCATCTGCTTCGCGCCAATGCACTTGCTCATGTTCGTGCCTGACATAGCACGTCAGTCTGTGTGCCTGCTCTTGTCCGTTGAGCTGAAGTGCTGTGCTGTGCAGCCATAGGTGCAGAGGCAGGGCGGCGGCAAGCGCTGCAGCTGGCCGCGGCAGCCGCTGCTGCGGCCGTGTTCCCCAGCAGCGCGCGCGCCGCCAAGGGTGCGGCGCTGCGCTTGGCAGCGCCCGTCTGGCCCTGCCACTGCCGCTGCATTGACGCTGGACACAGGAAAGGGGGGGAGGAGAGGGCTCGCCATTCACTCTCCCCCTTGGTACGCGGCGACACGCTCCGCTGACAGGCTCACGAGCGCACGCGCTCGCCCCGCTGCTGGAGCTTAGCGGGTGTCACGCTTTGCTGACACGCTCAAGCGCGCGGCGCTTGCCCAGCTGCTGGAGCCTGCCACGCTCCACTGACACGCTCATGCGCGCGCGCGCGCGCACGCCGCCGTTGGAGCCAGCCGGCGGCGCCCTCACCGGCGCCTAATTGGGCGTGCACGCACGGCGCGCGCAGTGAACAAGGAGTACACACCGGTGAAGGACGCGCAGGACGGGTACAGCTTCGTGTACCTGTTCGGCTGGCAGGAGGTGGCGGTGAAGGGGCAGGACGTGGTGTACAAGGACGTGATCGAGCCGCTGGAGAGCGTGAGCGTGTCCATCACCAAGACCGACAAGGAGCGGGTCTCCGAGTACGGGCCGGCCGCTGAGGCGCGCGCGCCGGCCCAGCCGCGCACGACCGGCGGCGTGCCGCGCGCCACAGGCTAGGCTGTGGGTTGGTGGTGAGGGCGGCGGTCGCTGCCGGTCACAGGATAGGGTTAGGGCTTATGGCCTAACCCTATGCGGGCCGCGCGGGGGGGCGCAGGTGGCGTACACGCTGGCGGACAACGTGCTGACGCCGCCGACGCAGCAGGTCAAGGTGCTCGACGTGAAGGAGGCGCGGGCCCCTACCCGGGCGTGGCGGCACCTGTTGCCATGCGGCAGGGGTTGCGCGTGCCTTGGCGGCCGCGGCGCAGCATACGGAAGGCTGCGGCGCAGCATACCGGGAGGCGAAGCAGTCTCAGGGGCTGCATGCACCGCGGCATCTGTCCCAATACGTGCATGGCTTCTGCTCGAAGCAACACGGTGCCACGAGCTACCTCCGGGGAGCCCGGCGGCGCGCTCAGCGGACGCGTGCGCGCAGACGGTGCGGGACGGCCGCGACTACATTGAATTCGAGTTTGCGGCCAAGGCCGGCGGCTACATCCGCCACGCGCTCGCGGTCGTCACGGTCGGCAACGGTGCGCGCTCGGCCTGACTGTGCGGTCCGCGGAGCGCATGGAGGGCCTTAAGGCGCACAGGGAGCGTGTCGGGGAGTGGTCAGAAGCTGCTGGGCCTTCAAGGAGCGTTGCATAGGGCAGTGCTGGCATCCTGGCATGCGCTGTTCAGTGCTTCTTGCTTGCATGTGCTCACCCAGAGGCGTGCAGGAGCATCAACAGCGCAAGGCGCCTCAGGCTCATGCAGCAGACGTTCTAGGCGCTTATCAGATGTGCTATGCGCGCGCAGGCAACTTCTACACGCTGGTGACCGGCGCCAACGAGCGGCGCTGGGACAAGATCCGGCCGCGGCTGGAGGAAATTGCCAAGTCGTTCACGGTCGTGGACCGCTTTGCGGCAAACTGAGCGGAGGCCGCTGCGCGGGCATGCCTGCGCTCGTCTGTATGCGTTGTGGTACAGAGTTCTGTGCTGCATGCGCCTCCAGCCGCACTTGTTGCTTTGCGTTGGTGCTGGGTGCAGACTTTGACACAGAGGTGACACTCTGCCAGGTTTTGCAGCTGGCGTGTTTTGGAGCACAGGCGTGGGGTCGCCCTGGCAGCTATGCTGTGGCCATTGAAGGCATGGCACGAAGACGTGCGAGTAGTAATGAGGGCGAGAGGCGCCAGCTGTGCGCACTTGGACAAGGTCATCAGCCTACAGCCGTCCAGAGCATGGCTGGCTGCATCGCTGCCAGGCAGGCCTAAGCTACGTCCTCTATGACACTCTACTACAGGGCGCATGCGGTAGCCCGACACAGCGAGACGCCGCGCGCGCATCACTGCCCGCGACGCAACTGACCCGCTGGGTAGTGCTGGTCTCGTGCGATTTGGAAATACCCAACTTGCGGGCACCAACCTGAGCTACTGGACTCTGCGCCCGCGACCCGCCCCTGCCACCGGCAGCATGTCTACCAAGTAACACGGACACCCGCAACCCCGCAGCGGGCGGCCCGCCCTGGTCAAGCATGGGCGGGCGCCGCGCCGTGCAGCAAAAACATGGGGCACCCTCGCTCACGCAGTGAGCACCCTGGCTTACACATGGCGCACCCTAGCTCGCACATGGGGCACCCTAGGTCTTGACGCCAACCTTGCTCCGGCCCTGGTACCGCTCCGTCTCCGCCCAGACGCGCGCGCGCACCGCCGCCTCGTCCAGCTCCTGCTCCTCAAAGTCGAAGGAGAAGCTGCCTGCGCGCGCGGCGCGCCCGGCCGTCGGGGGCTGCTTGGCAGGTATGGGATCGGGCATGCATGAAGCCAGGTCTGTGCCGCCTGCTTGAGGAAGCTCCGGCCTTTATGCGTGTAAGCACGGCATGCCTTAGTCGCCAATCAACGGCGGCTTCACGGACTTCATGACGGGCGCCATAGCATGGATGCTGTGCTCCGAGGCTTGCACGCACTGCATGTGCCCAGTCTGGGAGAGTGACAAGTCGGGGACATGGACATAAGCCCCGCGCTTGCTGGCCAGAGCAGGCACGCTCGACAAGGGGCGGAGCGTCGCCGGCGCGGTGAGGCACCGGGGGCGGAGGGCTCAGACGACGCGTCGTGCAGCTGCGCGAGGTACGGGTGCGCCAGTGCCTGCGCGCCGCCGCCGCCCTCTCCGGACCCTCCTGAGTGCTGACGCTGCCAGCATCATGCGGCCACGACCTCGCAGGCAGCGGGGGCTGCCTGGAAGCTGGTGGCCAGCACGCGCAGAGTGCTGTGGCGCGCGGGTGGGCCGGGCCGAATGCGGTCGTCCGCACGCTGCGGTGCCTCACCAGCGCCAGCTGTAGCAGGCGCTGAGCAGCATACTCGGCGCCTGCTGCCAAGCATGCAAAGCCATGCACGCGCTGCTCAACAACGTGCGCTAACCCTAACGGATACCCTACCAGTACTATACCCTGCACCCTACCCTACCGACGGGAGAGCGCACCTGCTCGACGGTGATGCGCTTGCGCGGGTCGAACTGCAGCATGGCCTCCAGCAGGTCGATCGCGGGCGCGCTCGCGTCCGGGAAGAGCGCGCAGAACTGGCACCGCTGCGCGCGCGCGGCGCACGCTCAGCGCGCTCTGCCTGCGCTGCGGCGACCTGGGCACACGGTGTCTGCCCCGCCCGCGTGCATCGCCCTGACCGCAGGCGAGCTCGGCGCAGGAGACACAGCACACCCACGCGGAAAGTGTACACGTGCACGGTCTGTACATTGTGAAGAGAACGAGGAAGAGGGACAGAGTGTGTGAGGGGTGAAAGCTGTGTGTGTGCGTGCACTGGAGCGCTGCAGACATGCAGCGCGGCCGCGCGGCGCGCGCCTCGCTGGCCTGCAGCGCGCGGATGTAGGCGCGCGCGCGCGAGGAGCTGATGAAGGCCAGGTCCTCCTCGGACGGCGAGCCGAGCGTGCGGATGATGAGCTTCAGTTGGTCGATGTAGTCGCGGCCCTGGAACAGCGGCTTGCGCTGCAGCAGCTCCGCCAGGATGCAGCCCACGGACCTGCGCGCGCCGGCGCCGGCGCTCGGAACCTATCCTATTGTACCCTCCCTAACCCTACCCTACCGCCGCCAACGCGCGCGCTCTGCAAGCGGACGGCTGCAAGCGGACGGCCCGACAAGCGCTGCGGCAGTGCGGGGGCGGACCAGATGTCGATCGCCGCGGTGTAGTGCTCGCAGGACAGGAGCAGCTCCGGCGCGCGGTACCACCTGCGGAGGCGGCGCGCGCTCGTTCGGTGGGCGGGCAGGCGGCGCGTCGCGCGCCTGAAGTGCGGGCGGCAGCTCTGTGCGCCGGCGGACGGCAGCTCTGCAAGCACGATGCTGGAGCGCTGCGACGCAAGGTGAAGCAGACCTGCGACCGCTGTCCACCCGACGTGGCGGGCGGACACCTGTGCGCCAGCACTCTGCATGCAGGAAGGCAGCGGAAGGTGAGCCCGGCGGCGGGGCGGCCAGGACGCACATCTGGCCACGCGTATCAGCTATAGGGTTAGGGGTAGGGCCGTGAGCAGCGCCTCACGGGTCTGCGCCCGCACCGTGTGACCACGTACTCCGTCATGAAGCTCACCTCCGAGCTGCGGCGCGCACACGCGCGCCGCTCAGCGCCGCGCCCCGCACGCGTCGCGCACGGCCAGCCGGCCCTTCCCCATGGCAACAGCGCGCTGCTGCAAGGTTTTGGAGGGGCTCTGGCGATTGCCTGACAAGCAGGACTCTGCGGCAGAGGCGCGGCCGGGTCTCTGCGCAGGCGGGGCCCGCGCGCGCGCGCGCCTGGTGCGCGCGAGCCCAAAGTCGCAGATCTTCAGGTCGCAGGTCGCGTTGAGCAGCAGGTTGCTCGGCTTCAGGTCACGGTGCAGCACGTTGGCGGAGTGGATGTACTTCAGCCCGCGCAGGATCTGCGCCGCCGGGCCGGCCACGTCGGCCGCGCGCGCCGCCTTGCCTGCACACCTCCCCTCCCGGTGGCAAGCAGCGGACATGCGCTGCATGGCCAGGGCATGGCTGAAAAGCGCCGGGCCGGGCGGCGCGCCTGATAGACAAAGTACTGGAAGTGGTCGTCTGTCAGCGGCTGCGTGGAGCGGATGATCTGGTGCAGGTCCGTGTCCATGAGGTCGTACACCTGCTCGCGCACCACACAGCCTGGGCTGCGCGCGCGCACCCGCGCAGCAGGACGGCCGCGTGCCCCTCTCCTGATCGCTCTGACACTGTGCGCCTGAGCCAGCTCACACGCCCCTGAGGCCGCTCAAGCAGAGCGGTGTGGCATTGATGCCGAGTCAGCAAGAGAAGGTCCTTTGTTCCCAGCGCCTGAGGACAGCCAACCACGACTGTAAGAAGTGCATTGGCATAGCGCTGTGACTCGAACACTTGACCCACACCCATGACTGGCTCCTGCAAAGCATGCTTGCAGCAGTCCTTAAAAGTGGGCAGGCGGCACTGCTGGCGGCACTTGCTTACAGTATGTCTGTAAGCATGTCCTAGGAGCAACTCACCGGTGCTGAGCGCGTTGAGCATACATGCCAGGCAGCTGGAACGGTGTGCACCCCCAGCTCGAGCAGCGCTCTGACAAGCACCACGAGCCGCTAACAGTTTCTTGCAGACGGACACTGGGGCCTGACCAGATAGACGTCGTTGAAGTTGTCCCGCGCAGGCGGGTGCAGGATGTTGCGCAGCGCTATGATGTTCTCGTGCTTCAGGTGGCGCAGCAGCTTCATCTCGCGCAGCGTGCGCCGCGCGTCCGTCAGGTTGTCAAACGCGTTGGTTATCTTCTTTATGGCCACCTTTTGGCCGGACGTGGTGTCCTTGGCGGAGCAGACCACTCCATAGGCGCCCTTGCCAATTGCCTTGATCGGCACGTAGCGCACATCTATCTCAAACTGCGTGTTCCACAGCACCCACGCGTGCTTGCCAGGCACCGCGCACTCCCGCTTGACAGGCAGGTTGCCGGTGCTCTTGCCCGTGGCCATGCCGGGGCTGCGCTAGGTGCGCATGCGCGTCCGCACAGCGCCTGCGCGGCGCCTCTGCCTTGTTTGCTGTTGCTCAAGTGTGCTGCGTGACTTACAGCCAAGTGAACACGCTGCGCAGCCTGCTGTGCCCCACGTTGCTTGTCCCTTGCAGCGCTCAGCTGTCTCTTGATTCAAAAGCAGGGCTTCACAGATAGGGGGTAACGCCCTGAGCACGGCGATGCCAGTGAATGCTGGACGGGAGGCGCCAAACGGGCGAAGGAGACCAGGAGAGGCTCGCGAGTGGCTGCCAGCGTGCACCTGTGCGCTGCTTAGCACCTTCCCTTGTATCTCGCGTGTTGGACAACTTAATCACGTTTTATTCCCAAGCCTCCTTGCGTAGCTGCGCTTGCTTGCTCGATGCAGGTATACCGTGGCTGACTGAAGGGACTGTTTGCTGCCCAGGTCTGACGCCCGCTGCTCGCTGCGGACATGGCTCACTTGTTGCGGCTTTGCTTGTGCGCACTTGCTGTATGTGGGGCAAGCGCTGTGCAAACGCTGAGGCTGGTGCGACTGAGCGACCCGTGTTGTGCTTGTAAGCTTGCACAGAGTGCACAGACGCGCAGGTTGGGAGGCTTACTGCAAATTGCTGCACAGGGCGCCGCTCGCGCGGCCGAGAACCCCGCAATTGGCTATGACAAGCGCCTCACCGCGGTGGTGTCACCCAGCGGCAAGCTGGTCCGCAGCTATATGGCGGAGTCGGCACTGTTGCAAGCGACCGGTGCGTGTCATGCGGGGAGGCCCGCCACGGTGTGCAGCTACTGTTGGAGCACCTGCTTGACAGCTGCAGCCGCTGCCAGCAGTTTTGCTGTTGTGGAGGTGAGGTGAGCGCAGGGGCGCAGGCGAGTACATTGTAACTTGGCGTCAGGCGCTCACCACGCCGGCCTGGATGACCACGTTCACTGTGAGCATCGGCGCCGAGGGGGCGGAGAATGATGTGGCGCCTGGCTTTGCCGTAGCCGGCCTTGTGAGCGACACGCACAAGAGCTACATGCAGGTGGGGTGGCTGGCGCAGTGCTGGAACTGATTGTCTCTTCCTGCAGTGGTCAGACACAAGGAGCATGGCTTGCCGTGATTCAGTAGGGGAAGTGCTCATCTTGAGTCTATGCTCAGAGTTGAGCAGGCAACGGCGCTGTTGACCACGGCGAGCTTATGCAGACATACGACGTGGACGGCAAGCCTGCCAACCGCTCCTTCCACCTCGTGGCACACTGCGACGACACCTTCTACTGACCTGAACTTGTGGAGCGCATGGAGCATGGCGATAAGAAAGCAAGAGTGTGATGAGAGTTAGCATGCCTATGCAATAGCCACGTCAGCTTTTGGCATACCATGTGGTGCAAAAGTGTGCAGCTTTTGGTGTTAATGGTTGTCTTGTTGCAGGATGCTATTTTTTTGCCGCAGGCGCACGTGGCATGGTTTGTCTTTCGGATTGTTCCTGAAACGGGTAGGAGTCGGTCAGTGCTGTTTAAGGCTTGAACTTTAAGCCATGCTGTTGCGGGGTCCGTGCAGTGCACTCCTGCGGTAAGTGATTGACTGTCAATGGTGGTGCCTATCCAAATGTGGTCAGCTTTGCTGATTATGACTGTGCATGGCAAGAGTCAACGGCAGTAAATATGGAGCCATATCAGGTGTCGGACTTGCACTGCGTCCTACAGGCCGACGCTGGAGCCAGGTGCTGCAAACTGATTGAAGCAAAGCCCGCAGGAGTGCTGTAGCCGGCCCTTGCACAGGCAAGGCGCAGCACACGCCAGGCGCAAAAATGCGATGCTGAATCAGGCAGACGAAGGCAGGGTCTCACGGACCACAAAGCACAAACTAAGCGGAACAGCCCAAGCAACACAGGCCCCCTTGCAGCCGGTGAGCCGCAGCAGGCGCCCCACCCGAGAGCTGCAGAGCGGCATGTGGATCAGCATCCAAACGAAAAGAAGGTGGAGGGTAGGCTAAGCTCAGCGTGCAACAGCAAATCACAAGCATCAGCCCCGCCCTGCATGTGCGACCCTGTCTGAGCCGCCCATGCAGCGCTGCTGATGCCACACACGCTCGACGTCCAAAACCGCGCAAGACCTGCTCAACAGAACATGCCCGAATACGCCCGCTTCGATCCTGTCATGATGCAGCCGATAACAGCCGGCCGGAGGTCGCGGGACAGCACACATGCACATCAACAACACTGACTTGCTCTGAGGAAACCGTGACCCCTGTGGCGGCGCGCAGCAGGGGGCTGGTCCCCGCGGCCGCCCTACTTGCTGCCCTGCGTCTGCTCCCACTTGTCGATCCACTGCCGTGCCGAGTCCGGCGCGCCCTTGTTCGCCTGCAGCGCGCAGCACAGTATATACCAAGCTGTGAGCAGGCACGAGACTCAGGGTATCCGCCTCAGGCACACGTCACGTCATTAGCTTTCCGCACGCCAGCTGCATCGGGGGTACGCCAGCCACATCAGGGAGTCGCGAGGCACAGCGCACTCGTTGGGCCTCTGCAACGCTCCTAGCATGCTCGGGACCGCTGCGCGGCAGGCCCACACGGCCGCCAATCATTAGAGCACACCAGGCAAACGCGGCGGGCCAGGCAGGCAGGAGAGCTCAGCAGCGCGGCCGCAGACCTGCTTGCGCGCTTCGGCTAGGTAGGCCATGGCCTCGCTGAGGGAGTCGTGCTTGCTGCTCACCTCGCGGGGCGCCGCCGCGTCAGGCGCCGGCGCCGGCGCGCTCGGGGCCTCGCTGCGCACGGCAGCTCTGGTCTCCCGCGCCTGCCCCTGCCGCGTACGGGCGCGAGCGCAGGGTGAACGAGCGCCCGGCGCTACAGCACCGCCGCAAGCGCTTGCTGGGCGGAGCAGCCACTGCGAAAGCAAGTCTCAACCGCCACTTAGCTTTCCGCACAGCAGCGGCGGCGAATCGCTGCACAGCCGTGCCCTTGGAGCAGAGGCACTGTCCGCTCGTTCCATACTACCATGGCCCCCTCCCGTCTTTGTCAAAACTTGCTGGCAGTCCCCGCCGGCCCTGCCTCGCCTGGCAGCCGTGCCAGTGCTCTTCACACACACTCTCTCGTTCGGGCGGCGGCATGTGTCGGCCGCACCTTGACCTCCCGGGCCGCGCCCTTGGCCTCGCCAACCACGCCCTCGGCCGCCGCGCGCGCGTCGCCCGCCAGCTCGCGCGCCTTGGCGCCCGCGCGCGCCTCGACCACCTGCTCCGTCTCCAGCAGCGTGGCCGCGATCTGGCGCAGGTCGCTGCCGGCGTCCTTCACCGCAATCTTCTCGTCCACCAGGCTCCTGCGCGGCGCGCGGCGACGTCAGCGCCCGGCCGCCCCGGCGCCCGGCCGCGCGGCGTCGCCGGTGGCCGCGTGCGCTGCGGCGCGCAGTGGCGGGCGCAAAAGCTGTGGCAACCCAAGCCGCCAATAGGCATTGAGAAGCAGGTGGCTCGTACAGGCCCGAGCACATCCGGCTTACAGACCTGCTGGTGTGCTGTGCATGGCCTGGAGGCCAGGCCTGCATGGCATGCAGTGCGAACACGCAGCACAGCTCCTGGCCGGAACAGGCCGCGGCGGCCCAGGAAACTGCGGCCGTCGCCGGCGCGGGGCCCTGGGCGCGTACTTGAGCTCTTCGGCAGTTCGCTTGCGGTCCTCGGCAAACACCAGGCGGCTCGCGACAAAGCGCCCGGCCACGATCACGCCCACCACCTGCGTGCAGGCGCTTGGTTAGGGTTGGGTCAGGGCAGAACCTGTTGCCCGCAGCTGCCCCAGGTGGGGCGCGCCGTGCACGCCCAGCACCTGCGCACGGTGGCAGGCGCCCGCCCCCTGACGCCCTGCCCCACAACAGGCTGCGCCAAGCCACAGGGGCGCCTCTAGCCACAGGCGAGCATGCGCGCTGCGAAGCAGCATGCTTGCTGCGAAGCAGCATGCTTGTACTCGCGGATGTCCCGGTACTCCCCTTCCACTGAATACTGGCCCCCGGCCCCACCCTGTACCCGTGCCGCCAGCGCAGTGCATGCGACATCGCCGCCAGCGGCATGCACTGGGCCGCATGCGGCGTGGCCGCGCTGGCAGTGCGCGCCCAAGGCGACCCTGCAGGCTTGGGAAGGGGCTCAGCGCAGGCGCCTGGACCCTGCACTAACCCTAACATTTGCCAGGGCGCGCGCGCGCCTGCAGCACAGTCTCCACCTGCTGGAAGAGCACCAGCGCCGTCGCGCCCGCCCCGAACGCAAGCGCGCCCAGCCCCAGCGCCGCCTTGCCGCCCGTCGGCTTCGCCTGCGCGCGCGCGCGCCGCGCAGGCGTCGAGCGCGGCCGCCGTGGGCCCGGCGCAGGAAAGAGCCCGCCTTTTGAGGCGCTTTCCTGGCCTCAAAGGTGCCAGGCAGGGATGGCCGTACGGCCATTACATGCAGCCGAGCCTCTCCGTCACCGTCACTGGGAGGTGTGAGCTGAAGGCGCCCTGCGCGCCACGCCAGCGCACCTTGAGGTCCTCGGCGAAGGAGTCCATGCTGCGGCCCAGGCTGCCCAGGCCCTTGAGGTTCAGGCTGGGCAGCCTGGCGGGCTCCCTCCACGGCGCGCCCGCCTCCTGCCGGTGGGGCGCGCTCACCCAGTAAACTCACGGCGCACACTGCGCCGGCCCACGCCGTGCACAGCAAGGCCGTCATTGTGAGCATGCCGCTGTCAAGCGTTTCCGAGCTTGTGACCAGAGCTTGCTGCCGCGTGCCGTGCAGACTGCTGCGGCGCATCTGCAGTGAGGACAGCGGTGCTCCGAGCTACGCGCTGCGCGTTCGCCGGGGCGCGCGGGGCCGGGGGCGCGCCTTCCAGCCGCGCGGGCCCTCGGCCTGCGTGTACAGCACACGCGCGACGGCGGGCGCGAGCGCCTTGGCGGCCTTCGGCGCGTCCGTGCCCTCCCTGCCGCCACACGCGTCAGTCACGCGGGCAGACATCGTGGGGGGCACCTGCGCGCGAGGCCTGGCGAGGGCGGAGACGGGCGGCCGGGACAGCGCAGGCGCGTGAGCGCACGGCAGCAAAGCAAGCGCTCCCGCCCTCTGCGCAGGCCCGTCCAAGCTCCGCCCTGGCTTGGAGCGCAGCCTGCAGGGCGGGCGGCGCAGCAGCGAGCGTGGCGGGGGCGGGGGCCGCACGCGTCAAGCAGCACGACCACGGCGTCCGCGTCGACGCCCGCCAGGCGCGCGGCGCGCTCCAGGAAGTCCTCCACAGCCACCGCCTCGCCCTTGACCAACTGCCAGACGCGCACGGCCCCGTCGGCGGGGGCGATAACCAGGCTAACGCTACAGCCCCCACAGCCTTGCCCTTGACCAACTGCCAGACGCGCACGCCCCCGTCGGCAGGCGCGCGACCAGACCAGCGCCACACGCACCCAGGTCACGAGCAGCACAGCAAGCTTGTGCAGTGCCCAGGCTCAGCGGCGCAGAGCCCCGGGGAGCGGCCAGTCGGCGTCGGGGCGGTGCAGCAGGCGCGCGCCTTGGTGAAGGGCAGCTGCAGCACGCGCTTCTTGAGCCCGCGCAGGTCGGGGTCGCCGGACGCGCGCTGGGCCACGCTGCGGATGTCCACAAGCACCGCGGCGTCGTCGGCCGCCAGCGCGGCGTAGGCGGCGTCGGGCGACGCCGCCTTCACCTTGCCGCCCCGGCGACTGGCGGCCGCGATCAGCGCCGGCGCGCCCACCAGCAGCCCGCCCGCATACGGCAGCGCGGGGCAGTCGCTCAGCAGCTGGGACCCGCCGGCCGGCGGCGCCGCCGACGCGCGATCGATGGCAATACTGGGCGGCTCGGCCGGCGCATCGACAACCTCTACTGCAAATGCTGATGGCATGGTCAGCAGCGCCACGCCCAGCACCGCGAGGCCTGCCGGCGCCGCGGGTGCATGATGAGCGCCATGCACGCCCGCTCTGCAGATTGCCAGGCTGGGGCCGGCGCCGCGTCGGGCACCCGGCAGCGGCCGCGCACACGCTGCCAGGGGGTGCGCCATAGCTGACTGGCGATTGGCGCGCTTGCTGCAGCTGAGTGAGCCGGTTGACCCTAGATTTGGTGGCCTGACTAGGCAGCGCAATCAAAGCATGGCCAGCATGCCAGTGTGCGGCGACAGCACAAATTGCTTTGTCGAGTACATCCGTTCGTATCTCTTGCATCACAGCGGACTCCGGCCCGCCTCGTGGTTGCTCTGCCAGGCCGAGTGTCAGAGTGATATACACAGGCCTCGTCTTTGGAAGTGCATAGCCAGTCCCGACACAGCATGCCGCTGCCAGCAGCGCAGCTCTGATGTGATGAGGGCATGAGCGCGCCCGCCAAAAAGGCGGGCCCCAAGGGAGCGGGCGGCAAGAAGGGCGACGCGGAGGCGAAGAAGGGCGCGCCAGACGCCAAGAAAGGCACCGCCGATGGCAAGAAGGGCGGCGCGGACGGCAAGAAGCGCAAGAACGCTGCCGCACACGGTGCGGTGCCCCCGACGCACTCAAAGTCATGGCACGGCGAGCAATCAATCGCTCGCTGACCCGATGGTCACGACTGTGTGCCTGCAGCCACCGAGAACAACCTGAAGAAGCGCGGTCTCTTCTCCAAGGACTGTGCGCATCCCCGCCTCAGGAACCTGCAGCGCGGCTGATGCCCCCACTGGCATACACTGACGCGTGCAGCACGGGGCAGTGCGGCTGATGATGTACGGATACGGGGACGCCCCGACGCCCTACAAAGAGACAGTCGACCTCGTGGAGGTGCGGGGGCGCCTCTGCACCTCGCACAGCCTCCTGCTGGGTAGAGGTGCGGGAGCGCCTTTGCACCTCGCACAGCCTCCCGCTCGGCCGTGAGCCGCGGGCGCGCGCCGCGCAGGACATCGTAGTCGAGTATGCGAGCACGCTCGCGCACACGGCGCTGGCGGGCGCCGCGGGCAAGGGCGGGCGCATGCTGCCGGAGGACCTCCTGTTCCTGCTGCGCAAGGTGCGGCGGGCCCCTCCACGCAGCCTCAGCAGCTCGATGCTGTCCTGTGGCTGCGCAGCCAGGGGTCGCCGCTGTTTGGACCAGTGGCGACCGCCCCGCTCTGCAGGCTACCGCGGCCGGACAGCCTGACTCTGTTTTAAAACACCAGTTCAGGCGTGCCTGCCTGCGGGTCTGCCCCTTTGAGGCACAATGCAGCAGCGCGGGATGTCGAGCCTGGGCCGCCCTGGCGGCCGCGCCCGCCCTGCTTGTGACGCGGGCGCGCTCGCGCCCGGCCGCGTGCGCCAGGAGAGTATGAATAAACTACAGCCGTGTATCAGCCAACTGTGGCTGCTTGCGGGCGTGCAGGACCCGCACAAGTTTGCCCGGGCCCAGGAGCTCCTCCGCATGAACGAGGAGATCAAGAAGGCCAAGAAGGTGCGCGGCTGCGGCCCGGCTCCCCTGCGCGCCGCGGCGCTGGCCTGCTACGGTGCTGGGCTGACGCGGGCGCTGCGTGCAGACGTTTGAGGCCGATGACCCTGGTGTACGAGGAGGGCTGACGCGCGGCTTGGAGGTCCACTGCACACCTGAGCAGGCCTGTGTGGTCCAAGGCTTGGACTCCAAGCAGCACATTTGCAAGCATGAGCATTCCAGGGGGCATGCAGCTGAGCCGTGTCCTCTCCTCCCGCTGAATGACCTGGCTGCTGTAAGGCCTGATCCACCGCATTGGCGCGGCAAACCAAGTATAGCTTGATCTGTTTAGCCTACACTCTCATTTTTGCTGTTTCCACACACTATCTTGGATTGACAGTACTGTAGTGTCAGATGCATGAAAACAAAAGCATAGAGCTTGCACAAGCAATCTGGTTTGCAACATTCAGCAACAGCACACGTTGTGATGAGCAAGGCGCAGTGTGCAGTTGAGGGAAGCGGTTGCTGACAGCAACTTGCCGTTGAATAAACAAGTCGTTGGACGTGCTCTGTGCGCCCTGTTCTCGGCAGTGCTCAGCAGTGTCGATAGCTGAGCACCATATCTGAGCCTTTGCACTGGTACCCACTGGCTGTGCTTCCGCGCTGCTACAGGCGCAGGCGCGCATTCAGTATTCGAGCAAGGAAAGCAGGCACTTGAGCGTGGCAAGGAAAGAATACGAGGAAGCCGGTCTTGACCAAGTTTGCTCCTGGCGTGCTGAGACGCGTCTCTCCACCGCTCCCATAGCTTAGTTCCAGACCATTAGCAAGGAAGCCGCAAGGTGCTCCAACCCCGGGTGCCTCTCCCGTCGGCTGGCGGCGGCCCGCGCAGCGCCACGGCGCGACGGAGCAGGCGGCTGCCAAGGTGAGGACGAACCCCGGCTTCCTTGCTGGTGGCCTGGTTGAGACCGATACACCTCCTTATATGAGGCAGCGGTCAGCTTGCGCAGGCGCTATGGTTCCAGACTCCGACGACGCTCCTGCGGGAGAACATGCGCGCCTGCCAGAAAGCGCGAGCCCGCTGAGCCTGCAGGACGTGCAGCGCTTGGACGAGTGCGACCCCCTGGCGCGCTTCCGGGAGCGCTTCCTGCTGCCCGACGGCCTCGTCTACCTCGACGGCAACTCCCTGGGCGCCCTGCCCAGGGCCACGCCCGAGCGCGTGCGCCAGGCGCGCGCGCGCGCCGAGGCCGCCCGCCGCCCGCGACGCCCTGCGCGCGGCAACCGACGGGCGGGCGCGGCGCCGGCAGGTGGTGCAGGCGGAGTGGGGCGCGGACCTGATCGCCTCCTGGAACAAGCACGACTGGCTGCGCCTGCCGCAGCGCGTGGGCGCCAAGCTGGCGGGCCTCATCGGCGCGCACGCCTCGGAGGTGCTCGTCGCCGACTCGACGACGCTAAACCTGTTCAAGGCGGCCGCCGCGGCGCTGCAGCTGCGCCCGGACAGGCGGCTCATCATCACAGGCGCGCCCGCGCCCGCCGCCCGCACTCCAGCGCCGCAAGCGCTCCCGAGCCCCGCAGGCCAGTGTGGTGCGGCGGCTCTTTGGCCTGCGACAGCTTTGTCTGGGCGCTTGCGCCCGCCGCGCCCGCCGCGCGCGCCCGCCGCTAACCCTACCTTTGAACCTACACATGCGCGCGCGCAGAGCGCGCCAATTTTGGCACGGACGTGTACGTGCTGGACGGCCTGGCGCGGCTGCTGGGCGGGCGCCACCGCGTGCGCCTCGTGGACGGCGCGGGCGGCGTCGCGGCCGCGCTGGACGAGTGTGGCGGCGACGTGGCGGCGGTTGTCCTGACCCATGTCTGCTACCGCACCGGCCGCATGCTGGACCTGCCCGGCCTCACGGCCGCAGCGCATGCGCGGTGCGCCGCGCTCCTCCCGGTGCCGGCGAGCCTGCGCAGTGCGCTGCCGCCGGCCTGCGTGCGCTGCCGGTCCGGTGACAGCGCGCGGGGCCTCCCCACGACCACAGCGGCCTTGGCCAACAGCCCGCGCGGGCGCCAGGGGTGACCCGGTGCGCGGGGCTGCGGCAGCGGGGCGCTCGCCGTGTGGGACCTTGCGCACAGCGTGGGAGCCGTGCCGGTGGACCTCAATGCCGCCGGCGCCGACTTTGCTGTGGGCGCGCGCCCGGCGTTGCTACACTGCCCGTCTGCGGTTGTAACCTGCGCATGCCCATAACACGACCTGCAGCGTTCATGCCCAGCTGGGCTGCCATGCCCGCGTGCAGCCACAGTAGCCGGTGCATGAAAGCAAGCAGCGACGGTGCGCTGCCAGACATGCCCTTGGGCGCCGGCGACGAGCGCGCGCCCTGCCGGTGCGCAGGGTGCGGGTACAAGTTCCTCAACGGCGGCCCCGGGGCGCCGGCCTTTCTGTTCGCTGCAGCGCGGCACCTGGTGGGCGGCCCGGCTGATGGAGGGTTAGGGTTGCGAGACCTGATGTGCTTTGCAGCGCGCCACCTCGCTTGGTGTGCGCTGCGCGCGCGGTGCCTGCTCCCTGCTCTTGTCGAGCGCCAGAGGACCAGCGCTGGTGGCTGCGCGCGCGCGTGACTGCGCGCACTGGCAGTGGCTGCATCACCTGCGAGCGTGCAACGGCGCAGGAGGGCCCACAAGCGGCGCGTCCCGCCCTGCAAGGGTGGCTGGGCCATGCGCGCCCGTTTGCGTTTGAGACCGCGTTCGAGGCGGCGCCCGGCGTCCAGCGCTTCCAGGTCGGCACGCCGCCCATCATCAGCCTGGCGGCGCTGGAGGCGCGCGCCCAGCTTGAATGCTGGGGCTTTGACCAGGGTTCACATCCCCCCACCTACGGTATGTGCGTTTGCGGCCAGCTGCGTGTGGATGTGCTTGAGAGGCGCCCTGCAGCTGGCGCCACCAGGTCGGAACCCCAGCGGCGCTGGAAAGCACGCGCCTGCAAAGCTGCCAGAGCATGCGCCTGAAGCTGCCAGAGCATGCGCAGAGCTGCCAGAGCATGCGCCTGCCAAGCTTGCCAGGCCTATCCGGATGCGGCCGTGAGAGCTGCATGCTGCCGCGTTGCCACCGGCCAGCAAATGTTCCAGCACTGCCTGCTGACCCTCCGGCCGCCCTCGCCAGGTGGGCGTGGACCTGGCGGCGGAGGCGCCCATGGCGGCCGTGCGCGCCAAATCGGCGGCGCTGGGCAAGCTGCTGGCCGCGCTCGTGGCGCAGCTGGTGCCGGCGTCGCACGGCCTGACCCTGGCCTCGCCGGCCGACCCCGCGCAGCGCGGCAGCCAGCTGTGCTTCGTGCACCCAGAGGCGTACGGCATCGCGCAGGCGCGCCCCGCAGGACGGACGCAACAGGATGTCCCTCATCCTGACCGCGCGCGTGCCTGGTGTGCCTCACTTTACGTGAAGCTGTCATGCACAGCGCGCGAATGCCGGCAGCCCGGCGCGCGCGGTGGGCCCGCCGCGCAGCCGACGGCGGCCGGCGCGGCTGCGCGCGCAGGCGCTGGCGGCGCGGCGCGTCGTGGGCGACTTCCGCGCGCCCGACATCCTGCGCCTGGGCCTGACACCGCTGTACACGCGCTTCGCAGACATGTGGGCGGCCGCGCACGCGCTCGCGGCGGTCCTGGCCGGCGCCGAGTGGGCGCGGCCCGAGTACCGCACTCGCGCTGCTGTGACCTAGCATGCAGTGTTCGATCCAGGGTGTGGCGGCAACCGGTGCGGGTGCTGGTAGAAGTGGACGCTGGCGCGGGCCCGCCATGGGTGCAAAGTTCCAGAGTTGTGACTACCGCCCGCCCTTCTATTTGTCCCTCTACGTAATGAGGGTTGACCTACCAAACGCAAGTGCAGCGCGCAACAAATACAGCTGCCACAGGTTCACGGCCCCGCCTACCTACACACAGGGAACCGACGCCGGCTAGGCAGCAGCAACAGAGCCCAGCAGCGCGGCGGCCCCGCTGCGGCGGCCGGCGCCGTTGACGCCGTGCTCCGCGCCGCCGTGCTGCCGCCTGTACTTCAGCAGGTCGGCGATGGTCACGCAGCGCAGCCCGTGCTCGGTCGCGAACGCGAGCAGCTGCGGCGTGCGCGCCATGCTGCCGTCCGACCGGTCGACCACCTCGCACAGCACGCCTGCGTAGGCGCCGCGGCGCAGCGTGTCCTCGGTGCTGATGCAAGCACCCCTACCCTACCCTAACCCTAATCATCTGCTCCTGTCCGCATGATTGACCACCTCGCACAGCACGCCTGCACAGCGCCGCGGCGCAACATGTCCTCGAGGCCGACCGCTGGCACACACGGCTGCGGCTGCGGCCGGATGCATGGGCCGGACAAGCCGCTCGCGTTGGCAGCAGGCGCTTGCGGGCGCACGAGCAGAGAGCGCAGCCGAGCGTATGGTGTCGGCGGCCGGCAGGGCGCGAGTGGGCAAGACAGCTCCATGGGCACGCCCGGGTGCACTAGCAAAAGGCTGCGCCGCACCGGCCGGCTGGCAGCCGGCGAGGCGCGCCAGGTCGACGGCCGCCTCCGTGTGCCCCGGCCGCGCCAGCACGCCGCCCGGCCGGTAGCGCAGCGGGAAGATGTGCCCCGGCCGCCGGAAGTCGCCCGCGGCGCTGCCCGGGTCCGCCAGCAGGCGCACCGTGAGCGCGCGGTCGGCCGCGCTGATGCCCGTGCTGATGCCCCGCCGCGCGTCGACGGTGACCGTGAACGCGGTGTACAGCGCCTCCTCGTTCTCGCGCGACGGCACCATGAGCGGCAGCGCCAGCCGGTCGAGGGCCGCGCCCTCCATCGCGATGCACACCACGCCGCTGGTGTGCTCCACGAAGAAGGCCATCGCCTCAGTCGTCACCTGCGGCGGCCACGGGCTCAAGCGCGGCGCGCGGCGCGCACCCGGGGTGCAGCGCGCGGCCGAGGGCTGCGACGCGGGCAGCACCTTGTCCGCCGCCATGACCAGGTCGCCCTCGTTCTCGCGCGCCTCGTCGTCCAGGACGACGACCACCTCGCCCGCCGCCAGCGCATCCAGCGCGCTGGGGATGCTGTCGAAGCCGCGCGGCAGCTCGTCGCGCACGCCCGCGCCGGCGGCGGCGCCGGCGGCGGCGGCGACCGCGGCAGCGGCGCCCGCGGCCGCGGCCGCAGGCCACACGTCTCGCCTGCGCCGCCTGAGCTGCGCGCTGCCGCGCTGCGCCGCGCCGGACCGGCACGGCCTGCGCGCGCGCCAGGCGTCCGAGAGCTCAGCAGGCCTGGCCGGCGCGCCGCGCCTGCCGCTGATGTGTGAGGCGCGTCTGCAGCCCGTTGCCGCACCTGTGCGGCTGGCACACCAGACGCAACAGCCGGGCGTCAGCGCTACTCGGCGGCTCTGCTCTGTGCTTGCACTTGGCCCAGAGAGCCATGCCGGCCCCGGCGGTCATGACTCGTCTACAGCCTCTGTGCAGCGTGCGCACCAGCGGCTTGCCTGCCCCACAAACCGCTCTATCCTGCTTGGTCTCTGCACGCAGCAGCAGAACTGGGAGCCAAGCAGAAGTAGGAGCAGCGCACTTTACTAAACAGCCAAACCCTGTCTTCTCGGACAGGTCCGGTAGAAGAGACTCTTCCAAGGGAGTGGTCAATTACCTCAGAGCCTGTTAAAGGCACTCGCAGCCACGATGGCCAGGACGAAGGGCAACCGCAAGCGGGCGAGGGCGGAAGCGGGCGATGACTTTCGCGACATGTACACTGGCTGGCGCCCGCCGGCCGGCGGCGGCGCGTGCCTGGAGGCCCAGAGGGCTTCTGGCGTGCACACATTGCGCCGCGCCGCCCGGCGGTCATCCGCGCGCCGCTGCCCGGCCTGGAGGCCGTGCGGTGCTGGACCGACGACGCCCTGGTCGGCGCTGCGGTGCGCGGCATTGAGCGGCCCCTTGCCGAGCGGCCGCCTGGACCAGCTGCTCGCTGCACACCGTCCTCGCGCAGCACTGCCTCACCTGCGTCCGCGCGGCTGCAGCGGCTTTCACGTATGTGCACGTAGTGTCGGACGGGCTTTGCACCAAGCCCTTTGCACAGTTTACCGCTACGCGTGCAGGGCGGCGCGGACGTGAGCGTGGAGCGGCGGGGCGGCCCGGCGGAGGGCTACGGCCGCGGCGACAAGGTCCGCATGCCGTTCGGCGACTTTGTGCGGCGCGCCGCCGCCGGCGACGAGCGCCTCTACCTCACCGCGCAGCAGGTGCTGCTCTCCTCTCACTCTTTTTCGGCTGGCGCTGCGTTGCCTGGCCACCGGCCTGCGCGCTGCACAACAGCTGCCCACAGGGCGCGCGTTGCCGCCCTCGCCCGCAGCGTGCCGGCCCACGAGTAGGGTGTGTGACCCTACCATATACCCTATGCTGCCGCAGGCGGCCGTGGGCGCCGACGGCCACGCCGAGGCGCTGGCCAGCCCGCTGGCGGAGCTGCGCGCCGCGGGGGCGCTGCCGCTGCAGCCGGCGCTCACGGGCAACCTGGTGCCGCAGCAGCTCAACCTGTGGATGGGCGCCGCGGCCGCGGGTGCGCGGGCTTGAGTGACCCGGACCCAGTCCGCGTTCCATGGGCCTGCCTCACCTCCTCTGCCTGCCTTCGGCGCACTTCCTGCAGCCGGTAGCGCCTGGTCTATGCTGTCATGCTTTGGCAGAGCAGGCCGGGCCGATGGGGACCAGCTGAAGCGCTGGCTGCGGCGCAGGCGCGTCGAGCGGGCTGCACCACGACTTCCACGACAACCTGTACCTGCTCCTGCGCGGCCGCAAGCGCCTACGCCTGTTCCCGCCTGCCTGTTCCCGCCGTCCGCGGCCGGCCGCATGTACACGCGCGGGCGGCCGCGCCTGGTGCACCCCAACGGCCGCATCGTGTACCACGGGCAGGCGCGCCGCCCGGCCGCCGAGCCGGACGAGGCTGCAGCCGCGCCTTTCCGCTCTGCATGGGCGTGGCAGGACGGGGGGGCACGCACCTGGGACCAGTACGGGGGCTCAAAAGACCATTTGCGCTCAGGAAATGGCGGTGCGAGCGCTTACGGGTGCAGCGCTTAACGCTGACGCCTCTCCGTGCCTGCGAAGGGCGACGTGCGTGCGGATGGGGCGAGCGCGGCGGACGAGGCCGCGTGGCAGCGCCGGCGCGCGGCGGACGCCTCCGCGGCCGACGGCGCGGCGCTGGACGCGGCGCTGGACGCCGCACTCGACACGCTCGCGGCGGACGGCAGCGAGTGCGCGCGCGCTCTGCACGCCTGCCCGGCGTGCTCTGTGCCACATATGCTGCCTGCCACCCTTGGTGACCTCGTCAGCTGCGCATGGGCTGACCCTGCGAGCAATGTAGGGTTTTAAGTACAGGCCACAGGGCGACGAGTCTGCCCGATGCGCACGCAGGGCTGAGGAGGTCGCCGACGACTACCAGGACAGCGGCGACGAGTGCAGCAGCGAGCGAGGCGCGGAGCGCACCGCCGCTGCGGGCGACGACCCGCCCGGCTTCAGCCGGGTCGACCTGGCCGCGCCCGCCGCGCAGCTGCGGCGCCGCTTCCCGCGCTTCCCGGGCCTCGACGCCGCCGTGGAGGTGCAGCTGCACGCCGGTGCGCGCCGCGCCCGGCGAGCGCCCCGTGGCGCGGCCGTGATGCGCATGCGCATACATACCCTAGCCTACCCTTTTAATGTTTATTAAAAGCGCTTGCCGCAGGCGAGGCACTGTACCTGCCGGCCGGCTGGTTCCACGAGGTCACCAGCTTCAGCGACGGCGGCGCGCCGCACCTGGCGGTCAACTACTGGTGCGCGCGCGCGCTGCCTGCCCAGGCGCGCGCAGGCGGCGGGGGCAGGCAGCGGGCGCCTCGGCGCGGCCGGCGCGCTCCGCGGGCGGAGCGTGTGTGGCCAGGGGTGCGGCGGGGAGTGTGTTCTGGGTGCCAGCCCGGCCACCGGGTGAGCCCCGCTAACCCTAATCCTCGCCGCGCCAGGTTCCACCCGCCGGACAACCTGGACGCAGGCCCGGCCGGCTTTGCCGCGCCGTACACATCCGGCTTCTGGCCGGCAGTCTGGGCGGCGCGGCGCGCGCGCCTCGATGGGGCCGCGCCGGCGCCGGGCGGCGCGGCGACTGGGCAGGCCGCCGCAGAGCGGGGGCGTGCCGCGGGACCGCCGGGCGCGCCGGACGGCGGCGGCGGGGCGCCGTGCAGGCTGGGCGGCCGGCGCGGGCGCTGCGGCCCCGGGCGCGCGGCGTTCGGCACGCGCAGGCGGCGGCATCTGGCGGTGTTTGCGCGGACACGCGGCACCAGGGCCAGGAAGCTGTAACGTTACACCGGGGAGCCGTGCCAGGCTGTTCTTCTAGGGACAGGCAGGCGTTGCCCCCTGCCTCCGGGCGCGGCCCTACCCGTAGCAAAACCACAGCAAAACCACTCCTAGCATGCGCTGGCGGCGTGCGGCGCCGGGCGCCTTCAGGACTTCGCGTTCGTTAGCTAGGTGCGCCGCAGCCGGCGCGCCTCGTGCGTGCGCAGGCCGCCCTCGTTGCGCCAGAGCTGCATGTCCACGATGTAGACGCCGTCGCAGTCCATGCTGCCGCGCGGGTGCACCATGAAGTCCACCGTGTCGCCCGTGTGCAGCGGCACGCGGAACTCCACCTTCTGCCGCTGCGGCCGGTCGTGCGCCGCGTCCGGGTTCACCGCGCGCCACAGCAGCTGCCGCACCTCGCCCGTGCCTGCGCGCGTGCGGCCCGCGGCCCCCTCTCCCTCTCTCTCCGTCTCTCTCCCTCTTTCCCTCTCTCTCCCAGTCTTGCTCTTTCTTTCTGGCCCCCTCCGCGCGCGCGCCGCGCTGGCAGGCGCGCCGCCGCGCCATGCGACGGGCCCTGCCGATCCCACCCTACCCTGCCGGCGGGGCCGCCGCCCGGCGCACCTTGCACGGTGTGGCGGATCTCCAGGTCCAGGCCGTCGCCGCAGATCGGCCACACCTGCCGCCACCCACGAGCATGCTCATCCTTGCACGACCCTGCAAGATTTACACAGGAATACCTACACGGAGGTTTGTCACGCGTCCCAACAACCACGGCAGGACCGGCAGGCGCTCGCCGGTGAGCCAGCGGCGGCCGCAAGGCCGGGCGCCCGGCAAGAGCATGCAGGCGGACGCAGCAGGGCCGGGCCGGCGGCGCGCGCGCCTCGTATGCCATGATGAGCATGCCGTGCGGTGCGGCCGCGAATGAGCGGAAGCGCATCGTGAACGACGCGGCCGGCCCCCCGCAGCACGTCTCCGCGCCGGGCGCGCGGCAGGGGTGCAGCAGCATGTGGTGCATGGCCGGGTAGGGCATGCTCGGGTCCGGGCAGCCCCAGAAGCCCTCGCTGGCGCCCTCGCCCGCGTGCCACGCCAGCTGCTTGAACTCCGTCGCGTTGGGCCCCGGGACAAAGCCGACCTGCGCGCGCGACGCCGCCGCGCATTGGAACACTGTCTCTACAACGTGCGCGCCCTGGTGAACGCCAGGCGCCCCGCTGCGCCGGCCATACTTGATGTCGATGTGCAACGTTACCTGCCTCTGCTGGTGCAGGCAAGGTCGCATGCAGCTCTGGGGCGCATCGACGCGCCAGCAACACGACACACAAAGCGCGCGCGTACGGCGGCGGCGCGCGCGCACCAGCCAGCCCTTGTGCCCCTGCTCGGGCGGGTAGTCGTCGACCAGCGACGCGAGCGGCCGCGGGTAGGGCGCCAGGTGCAGGCTGGTCATCACCTGCGCGGCGTCGCGGTGGTCAGGGCAGACACCCTACCCTGTCTATAGGCCCGCGTGCCCGCCAGCCATGGCAGGCAGCGACTGAGGGGCTCCGACGCGTCTTGAGAGACCGCGTGCATGCACACACGCGCAGGCTGCGGCCGCCAGCGCCCCGCAGCGCCGCGCCGCCCGCTCCGGCAGGGCATACGCGGCAGCGGCGGCGGCAGTGCGGGGCCGGACAGGCGTGCGGCGCGGGGCGCGCGCCTCCTCCGCGTCGCCCAGCGTGCTGGAGGCCGAGCCGAAAGAGATTTGGCGCTCGATGGGCGGCTTGTCCATTATGCAGTCCAGGCCATCGCTCGTGTGGTTGGCCAGCTGGAAGAGCGTGCGCGGGAATGTGTGCGTGCGCAGGCCGGCCTGCGCGGCGCGCACACCGCTCGTGCAGCGGCGTGCGCCGCGGCGCCAGCGGCGGCGCCGGCGGCGGCGCTGCTCGGGCTAGGGTCGGGCAGGGTACGGCGCCCGCACCTTGCTCAGCAGCATGGCGAGGACCCAGGAGGAGTAGGTGCGGAACACGCGCGCCTGCGCGACGTACGCGTCGCAGAAGGTGCCCCGCCGCAGCAGCATGGGCACCTGCAGCACGCGCAGCGTGTGGGCGCCCGGCCCGCGCGCCCCTGAAACACTGCGCGGGCCGCCCGTCTGCTGTGCGCGGGCGCCGCACCAGCTCGGTGCACTGCTGGTCGTTGCCGGAGTAGAGGATCCAGGTGGGCCCGGTCGGGAAGGCGTGCTTGCCGCTGGGCAGCCGCACGCCGAACGCGAGCGCGCCGACGCCGTTGTCGCGCGCCGTGCTGACCTGCGCGCGCGCCGATTTGCGCGGGTCGCGGCCGGCCCAGGCCCGCGGCTGCCGGAGCGCGCTCAGGAAAGGCGTGCGCCCGCGCCCCTGGCATGTCAGGGCCCCTGTCCGGCAGCAGCCCGCCCTACATGACCCGGGTCCATAAGCTGAAATGCATGCGCCTGTGCGCCCGGCATGGCAGCGGCCGGCCCCGGCGACCGCCCTGAACGCCACGTGCGCGACGACGCGCACGGTCCGCGCGCGCACGAGCAGCAGCTACCCTGAACCCACCACAACCCTATGGCGAGCGCGCCCCGCGCGCGCACCAGCAGCAGCTCGGCCAGCTCTTCAGGCGCGGACTGCGGGTCCAGCAGCGAGTACTCCTCCGGCAGCAGCAGCAGCGGCAGGTCGGCGTCGGCCGCGCCGCCGCCGCCGCACACGGCCTCCCACAGCTCCAGCGCGCCCTGGCGCGGCGCGATGCGCACCAGCTGCACCGCGCGACCGCTCGCGCGCGCGACCGCCACGTGCAGCGCCACGTCCTCCTGCGCGGCCGGCGCGCGCGCGCTCGCGTCCTGCGTACCCTAACCCTACCCGCGGCACGGGGCGGCGCGCGAGCGGCGCCACCTACCAATCTGGGGTGCGCCGCAATCAGGCGCTCCCGCGGGCGGCGCATGGCGCTGCGAGGTGGCGGGCGCGCGCGCGTGGTGCGCGGGGTGCGCCGACCGCGCCGCACCTGCTCCATCTGGCGCGACAGCACGTTGGCAAAGTGCTTGTGCCAGCGCAGCCACTGCGCGCGGCCCGTCACGATGCGCTCGCTCAGCTGCACCGTCTTGATCTTGCCCGCGTGCAGCACGTCTGCGCGCACGCACCAGCGCCCGTCAGCCCAGCTGGACCGGTGACATGCGGCCCGCCGCGCTGCTCAGGGCACCGCAGCGCGCGCGGCCGCTCACCGGTGAGCTTGTCGCGCAGCGCGGGCATGGACGGCTCCGGGATGACCACGTCGCCGTGCAGCTTGTAATCCACCATCTCCACCACGCCGCCGATGTCGAACATGACGAACGGGATGCCCTTGACCTGCGCGCGCGCGTCGATCTCATACACAACAAATGGGAAGCCCTCGACCTGCGTCTGCGCCGCCGGGTCGGGGCCAGGGCGCCGCGGGCGCTGCAGGACAGGCGGGCGGCGCGCGCGCGGGCGCACCGCGGCCTCCGCGACCACGTAGGGCATGTTGTCCACGAGCGAGCAGAGCACCAGCAGCGTGCCCGGCTGGCTCAGGATGTCCAGCGCCTCGCCGCGCTCCGCGTTGACGCGGATGCTGACCTGCGCGCCGGCCGGGTTAGTGATACCCTAACCCAATGGAGCCACAAGGCCGCGTGGCGCCGGACTGATGTAACCACGCTGGCACAGTGGTGGGATCGGTTTTGCTTGGCATAGGGTAGGGTAGGTATAGCTCCTGGGTGCGCGCCGGGAAGGTCCAGGCGGCGGTGCGCTCGCGCAGCCAGGCGCCGCTGGCCAGCATGTCGATGCGGCTCTCCGCGCCGACAAAGTGCACCTCGAAGCGCGCGTCGAGCGCGGCCGCGTCCAGCGCGGCGACCGCCTCCACGAACAACTTCAGGCCCTTGCGCTCCTCCAGGCGCGAGAAGAAGGCGAGCCGCCACACCGGCTTCTCGGCGCCCGCCTGCAGCGCGGCGGCCGCAGCGCGCATTGCGACAGACAGAGCTGCGGGCGCCTGACTGCCTGTGTCACGCGGCCGCCGCCAACGAGGGGGCCGCCCCGGCATATGCGTGTGTCTGCGCTGGCTGCCGTATAAGCGGGCGCTTCCCTGTCAGGTGGTGTGCGGGCCCATGTGGAGCATGTGCATGCCGGCTGCTAGGCCCCTGCTCCCTGGTCCTGCGGAGGGCGCGCGCGCACCAGGCGGCCCGCCGCGGCGGCCTCCATCTCGGGCAGCACGTTGGGCACGGCGAGCGAGGTGGCCGGCAGGCGCCAGCCGCGCTGCCGCAGGAAGGCCGCCATGTAGTGCGTGGGCGAGATGAGCGCGTCGGCGAGCTGCAGCGCCATGCGCTCCTGCACGTCTATGCGCAGCGAGACCACGTCCAGCGGCCGCTGCGCCTGCCCCTGCGTGCTCCAGAAGTGGCCGCCGTGCGACTCGACGACCACGCGCAGGCCTGCGCGCGGCGGCCGCACGGCCAGGGTTCATTCCCCGCACGGCCGGGGCTGTCCCTGGGGGCGTGGCAGGGTCTGCGCGGGGCGGGCAGCGCCCCCGTGGCGCCCGGGGAGTCAGGGTGGGGTTAAGGGTTAGGGCATGCGGCGCGCGCACCAGGCTTGAGCTGGCGGTACGCGTTGGACGTGATCGCGTCCACAAACACGCCGCCCCACTCATGCGCGTGCACCACGTCGCAGCGGCCCAGGTTCTGCTGCAGCCAGGCCAGCACCGCGTGGCTCAGCTGCTCGTACGGGTACGTCTCCACCACCTGCGCTGCGCCAGGGTAGGGTTAGGGCGGCACGCCCAGGGGGCTCCCGTGTGCGCGCGGGCGGCCTCGCGCGCCGAGGGCTTGATGGCAGAGCAAGGTCTTTAAATTGACAGACGGCGTGCAGCGCCCGGCGCCAAGCGCAACAAAGGTGCGTTTCTCAGTAGCCAAGTGCATGTCCAGCGGAAGCGGCGGCGGCGGCTCGCCTCGGGCAGGAAGTGCTGCGCCTCCAGGCAGGCGAAGGTGACGTGGTCCGGCGAGTGGCTGGTGATGCGCGCGCCCTCCAGGCACTCGCCGGCGCGCTTGGTGACGCCGAGGAAGGTGACGTGCGTGCCCGGCGCGCCGCCCAGCGCCTGCGCGCCGCCGGAGTAGGGTCTCAGGTTCAGGGTAGGGTCACGATCGCGCGCCCGCCAGGCCGGGCGGCGCCCCATCGACGTGGCCGCGCGCACGCAGTGAGGTGAGGTGAATAGGGTTAGGTTAGAGGTTACGCGCCTGGGCAAGCAGGTGGTACGCGGTGGCCGTGCCGCCCGCGGCCTTCAGGCCCCAGAAGTCGGCGGTGAGGATGCAGACGCCGAGCGGTGCGCCGGGCGGGCGCAGCGCCAGCCCGCGCTCGGCCAGCCAGCGCTCGCCGGCCTCGCGCGCGGCCGTGTCGCCGTAGCCGCCGCCCATGCCGCGCAGCAGCCCCGCGAGCGGCGCGCCGCGGCCCAGCCCGGGCGCGGCGCCGCGGCCGGCCCACAGCAGCAGCAGCACGAGCGCGGAGGCGGCCAGCAGGCCGCCGAGCGCGGCGCGCCAGCGCCGCTGCGGCCAGGGCCGGCCCAGGCCGCAGCCGCTGCGCACGCGCCCCAGCAGCGTCTGCCTCTCCCAGGAGTCGCCGTCCTTGACCTGGCGCCCGGGCGCTGCGTCAGCGCTTGTCCGCGCGCCAGACCGCGCGCCCGCTCGCGCTCCGCCGTGGCTCCCGAGCGGGCGCGTTTGGCGATGCCGCAGCACCACAAGGTTCGCCGCGGGTTGTGCGGCGCTGCACGCTGAAGCCATGACAGCATGCGTGCGCGGCCGGGGCGGCCACCTTGGGCGTGGGCGGGCACAGGTGCACATCCTGCTCCGTGTGCGCGACGGGCCCCACAAAGCCATTGGCGCGGCGGGCCTCGGGCAGCCGGAACGCGAGGTCCGCGGCGCGCCCGCCGAGTCCATCGATGGACTGGCGCGCGCTGAGGCTGCTGGCGCGGTCGAAGGACTTGCGCGGCGCGGCCAAGCTCCTGCCCCGGCGCGCGGGCCTCAGCTCCCGCACAGCTCTGCTGCCGGGCGCACGGCGGTGCGCTTGGGTCGTCGGGCGTGCCTGACGCTGAAGCTCAGGTCTGGCTTCTTCGCGAGCGCGGCGAATGGCGATGGGTACTCTGGGACGGTCATCGCGCGGGCGGCGCAGGCGTGCTGCCACGCCCCATCTCAGCAGGCGCGGCTCATCGCCCCCGCCAAGGCCCTGCGCGGTGCACAGAGGGCTGGCGGCCGACCGGACGCCAGCAGCTGCAGCGGGCAGCCTGAGTGCTTGCAGAGACCAGAGGCGCTGCGCACGCCGGCGGGAACTCGGGCAATGCTGGCCTGAACCAGGGGCAGGGAAAATAGTAGGTACGAGTGCCCGCGCGGGGTTCTGTGCCTGTTGCAGCGCAGACCTTGGGCAGGCGCCGGCCTCCCCCGTGCAGCGCGCGAACTTTGGGCGCTTGCGCTGTCAGGCAGGCCTTGGTGTGCAGCACGCTTCGAGCCGCTCCCTGCGCACGCAGCTCTTCCTGGAAGGCAAGGCCTGCGCACCTCGGGCCAGACTTCTTCGGCGAATATCAAATTCTCTTGGACACCCTACTGTGTTTTTTTCTTTTTCCTTTTTCGACCCTATACCGAGACGATGCCGATGCCAGCCGCATTGCAAAAATCCGACCTGCAACCATGCTGTCGGTGTCCCAGGGATCCCTGCACCGGGTGGGCCACAGGCACCGCCGGCCGTTCAGCGCGGCCAGCAGGCGCGCAGCTCGGCCGGGCAGGCCGACCGCATGCGCCGCGGACAATGACCAGCAGCCGGCGCCGCCGCGCGCCAAGCAGCACCTGCTTGGAGCGGCGGCGGCCGCTGTGCTGCTGGCGGTGCGCCAGCCGCGGCGGCATTGACCCCCGCAGACGCTTGCCTGCGTGAATGCTGCTGCTGGCATATGCCTGCAGCCGGTGTGTCTGGTCCAGATTGCTGTGGTCTGTCCGGCTCTGCCACACGCGAGGTTCACTGTTCCAGAGTGAGCTATCGATGACGGGCATGGCGCGCGCCGGCCACGCGCAGTATCAAGCACGTTGACGTGACGGCTGACCGTGTCACTGTGTCAAGGTCAAATACCACAGTAGTATCGACCCCAGCGCCGCATTGGTGCCTTATCCGGCGCGCGCTACTGGCCACAGGCGGGGCCGGCCGACGCCGCCAAGCTGGGGGCCTCCTACCAGGCGTCCCGCGCTGCCGAGGCCGAGCTGGAGCGCATCATCGAGGAGCGCTCCGGCAAGAAGCTGGCATTCCCGCTGCCCTCGGCGCGGCGCCCCCCGGCCGCTGCCTTGCTGTCCGCCGGCACACATGCAGACCCCTGCCAGCCTCACCAGCGCGCGCCTGACCCCCCCCCCTGAGCGCGCGCAGATCAAGGACGGCGCCGAGAACGTGGACGAGAATGCGGCGCCCCAGGTGACCGGCGTCCAGTCCGACCGCCCGCCCGTGGGCGAGTTCCTGCGGCCGGCGCGCGAGACCAGCGAGGAGACGCCGTCGCGCGTGCCGGCGCCGGGCCCACCGCCGGCGAACACCCCGGACATGCCCACCGGCGGCCTGGTCAGCATCCCTGGCGGCGACACGCCCGCGCGTGCGCCGCGCCCGCCCGCCGCCCCACTCGCGCGCTCAC
>JAABUV010000899.1_pt1 | contig 44441 bp, 42 predicted proteins | sample 5559971 | NCBI WGS metagenome assembly JAABUV01 (sample SAMN10711881, study PRJNA513362) | rock metagenome | isolation source: Antarctica rocks | place: Antarctica: Victoria Land, Knobhead nord | collected 2015-12-19 | reverse complement strand
GACGAAGATATCCGTCTCCGATGCGGAAATCCACGCGTTGCATCTCGTGCGCGATCCGTTCCATGGCGACTGGAACTACGCCCTCCATCCCCTGTGATCGGTCCTCTTATTTAGGAGTGAGTCCATAATAGCGCCTCGATACCGCGCAGGTGGACGCGAATTACCGCCGTCCTGTCATTGTTGACGAGGCGCCAGTACCCGTAGTTCGGGGATGATGGTGAAGCGCAGGCGGCGGTGCGCCTCGCGCAAGGCCGCCTCAACCGCGTCCGGCGTGGCGCCGCGCGCGAAGATGAAGCCAAGGTATTGCGCGCCTTCCGGCAGCGGCGTGACGGGGCGCCTAACCGGGATGGTCAGGTCGATCTCTTCGACGCCCACGACGGCTTTGGCCTCGTCGAGCCCCTGCACGGCCTTGAGGATGCCCGCGCGCGGGATGGGGATCATCATGACCCCGCCTGCGCGCTCCTCGCGATGGGGCGGTTCGCCGCCCATGCCCACGGCCGCGCGCAGGATGAGCTCTTCCAGCGATGTCCCCTCCGTGCCGAAGCGCAGGATCTTGGCGCACAGGCCGCCGATAGAGCGGCCGGCCACCTCTACCACCCATGGATGTGCGTCATCGACGCGCAACTCGGCGTGGACCGGTCCCTCGCGCAGGCCGAGCGCGGCACATGCCTCCGCCGCTGTCGCCACGATAGCATCCTGTACAGTAGCGGGTAGGCGCGACGGCGTGACGTAGATCGTCTCCTCGAAGAAGGGGCCGGTGAGCGGGTCGGGCTTGTCGAAGATCGCCAGCGGCGTCAGACGCCCCGCCGCGAGGATGCCCTCGACGACGACTTCGACGCCGGGGATATAATCTTCGACCAGGATATGGTAGGACGGACGTGCGCTGCCCTCGGCGTTGGCGCACAGCACAATGGAGCGCGTGCGCGTCCACGCACGCGCCAACTCTTCGGGTGTGTTGGCGCGGATCACGCCCTGGCTGGCGGAGAGCGTGGTGGGCTTGACGACGCAGGGATACGATACTTCACGCGCGACATGGGCGGGGTCGTCGTCGGTATGGTAGAGGCGGAACGCGGGGCTGGGTACGCCCGTGGCGGCGAAGCGCTGGCGCATCACGCTTTTGTCGCGCGCGGCCAGCGCGGCGTCGGGGCTGTTGTGTGCGAGGCCGAGCGCGGCGCAGGCTCCGGCCGCGATAATGGTCGCGGCGTCGTCGACAGCGAGGATAGCTCCTACAGGGTGCTCGTAGGCGTAGGCGACGAGGTCGCGCACGGCGCGGTCGGGGTCGCGGAAGTCGAGCGGTAATGTGGGGCGCCAGTGGCGGGCCAGCGGCCGCGGCATGTCCAGTCCTCGCACGACCTCCAGTCCCAGGCGCTCGGCCGCGTTAATGAACGCCGTTCCGCGGTAGGTGACGCCGCTCATCAGCAGAATGACGCGCTTGGCGCTGCCTTGTGTAGCTGTACTCATCATCGTTACTGTACCACGCCGTCCACGCGTCATTCTGTGTCTTGTCACGTATCTAGCTACAACGTCTGGCACGAGGCGCGGAGCGATGTACATATGGGGGGTTGACCGCCGACACGTCGCGCCTTATCATACGGTTGTAGCGTGACAAATAGACTGTTATGCCGAGCTGGGAGCAATCTATGATGCGGTGGGCCGTCCAGGGGCGACAGATGGGTATGCCACGCGTGCGCCGCACCCCTTCCACGTATCGGAGGACGCCCTATATGGAGCATGCCGCGCGGCGACGCCGCGTGGCGCGCCGCCCCGACTATATCGCCGTCCTGGGTACGCATCGGGCGGCGTGTCACGGCGATCAGCACAGGATGTCCGGGTCTGAGTTCGCGCGCGCCACGTTTGTCGTTCCATGTTGCCATATCACGATAGGAAAAACGTTGGCGTAGATAGAAGACAGGCCGCTCATTTAGAGGTCCGTGTAGGAGTATCTACTCCGATGCGGGCCTCTTTTTTATTGGTGAATATTTAATGGGAGAACACATGGCAAACGGGCTGGCGGAGCGCGGCATACTGATCGTCGAGAACGACGCGGCGCCTTTCAACAACCACTATCCTTTCCATGGGCTCATGCCGATCACGGAGCGATACGCCGTGCTGCCTATCCGGGATGGCTTTAACTGGTCCGAGCGTCTGCGTGAGGTCGTGGAGGGCCAGTGGTACCTGGTCGTCTTCCGCTCGGTGCGTCGTGGGACGGCCGACGTGGATGTACTGACGGAGTTCGACGACCACGCGCACACCGAAGCGTTGGACGCGGGCGGGTTGATGTACTATTTCAGGGGCGAATTGGGTGGGGATCGTGAATGCCTGTCGTTTTGTTTGTGGGAGACGCAGGAACAAGCCAAAGTGGCCCTGCGGTTGCCACGGCACCAGGCAGCGGTCCGCGTCGCGCGTGAGATGTACGAGTCATACCTGCTGGAACGCTACATCCTGACTAAACGCCGCGAGTCTGCGGAGATCGAGTTCCACCACTTGTCTTAAGTTTATAGAGGGCGCGGTGGCCGTAAGATTGGGCGCGGGCTATGCTGATAGTAGTCCTACAGCACAGCAGAAGGAGACTCACTCAGACGTGCGACAACGCCTTATTCCCATCATCATCACGCTAGCTTTGCTGCTGCCGGGCCTCGTCGCCGGCAGTTGGGTCGGCTACTACTACGTCCACCAGAAACATACCGCGCCGTATAGCCCCCAGAAGCACACCTTCCTGCTACAGGTTCCGACGCCGCGCGCACGCCGCTTCTTACGCCTGGGTACGAAACCTGCACTCTCCCCTGTTGTAGACGTTCGCCTGTCTGGATACGGGTGAAGCCGTCGAACAAAAGACTACTACGGAGGAGACGATTATGGCCGATACGACCGTGACCAAGATCGACTCGCGCGACTCACCCAAAGGTGCGTTGGGGCAGAAGTACCTCGCGTCGGGCATCCACCTGGCGATGCGCATGTGGGAGAACGAGCAGCCGAACGAGCAGAAAGAAAACGAGCCAATCTCGCGCCCGTACGAAACGGTCGGCTACGTCATCGGTGGCCGGGCTGAATTGCACATCGAGGGGCAGATGGTGCTGCTCGAACCGGGCAACTCCTGGGTCGTGCCACGCGGTTCCAGCCACAGGTACAAGATTCTGGAGCCTTTCACCGCGGTCGAAGCGACCAGTCCGCCTGCACAGGTACATGGGCGCGACGATAACTAGCCTATGGGACGCAGCCTGCGATTAAAATCGCATGGCAGACTACGGGCACTAAGGCGCCAGGCCAAGCAAGCGTGTTTGCCTGTCATGTAGTGGGTGTCCAGTTCTCAATGGCGCGCTTGAAGCGACTCCAGTCGCCGTAGTTTGACATATGACTTTAGTCTCGCAGGTTCCCGCTTACCGCTATCGGAGCAAGGGCCGTTACAGCCCTACAGTGCTGTCCCGCAGTTGTAGCAGTAGTAGAAGCTATTGTGCAGCGGCGCCCCGCAGGTGGGGCAGGCCATAGCGCCGCCCACCTGCGCCAGGAAGCGGGGGAACGAGGCGGCGAAGAGCGCGGCCGAAGCGCTGCCCTCCTCGCCGCCCGCTTGCATACCTTGCACCAGAGGACGTAGCGTCGCGACATTGGCTCCCTGGCGCGCCAGCAATCGTGCGCCTTTGCCGGCGCGCGACTCCACGAGTCCGAGCAGTATGTGGCCCGCGCCCGCCTGTTCGCCGCCGTCGCGTCGCGCCTCGTTAGTCCCCAGCACGATAGCCTCACGCGTGTCTGCGTCGAGCGCCGAGCGTCCGCCCAGCGGAGGCTTGCCGCGTTTCAGACTGTCGCCAAGGGAGGCGCGCAGCGTCTCGACGTCGACGCCGGCCGCCGTGAGTGCACGCGCGGGCACGCCGTCAGGGTCGTCCAGGAGCGCGCGCAGCAGCACGTCTGGCGTGGCCTGACGCATGCCGTACGCGGCGGCCGCGCTCTCGGCGCGTTGTACAGCGGCGCGCGCGCCCTCATCCAGGCGCTCGCCACCCTGCCACGCGCCGTGTGAGCCGATAAATGGCATACATAGCTTTCAGCCGTCAGCGATCAGCCGTCAGCTTTTTTGACCATTACCTATGCGGATATAGCAACCGTTACCAGATCAGATTACCAGAATCATCGGCATTACGCCGCCTAAAAGCTGGCAGCTGATCGCTGACGGCTAATCGCTAGACGTCAGTGCCCGGCGGCACGAGTTGGTCGATGCGGCGCAGGTGCTCGGGCGGGATACGCACGTCGAGGGCGTTGAGGTTATCCTCCAGCTGCTCCATCGTGCGTGGGCCGATGATGGGAGCGGTCACGGCGGGGTTGGTGAGTATCCAGGCCAGGGCGTAGCGCGGTAGTGTCGTGCCGATCTCTTGCGCCATCGGGATCAACTCCTCGACGAGGTCGAGCTTGCGCTGCCCTGACGGCGAGTTGATCTTGTCTATAAAGCGATCGCGGCTCATGCGCGACTGCGCGTCGATATCCTGCCCCTTGCGGTACTTGCCGGCCAGCCAGCCGCGATTCAAGGGACTCCAGGGGATGACGCCGCTGCCGTACGTCTCGCACACCGGCAGCACGTCCTTCTCGATCCCCCGCACGAAGATGCTGTAGGGTGGCTGCTCGCACTCGAAGCGCGCCAGGTTGTGCTTGTCGGAGACCCAGTAACTCTCGACAAGCTCCCACGCGGCGAAGGTCGAACTGCCGATGTAGCGCACCTTACCACTGCGCACGAGATCGTCGAGCGCGCGCAGGGTCTCCTCAATGGGCGTATCACGTTCGGGCCGATGGATCTGGTAGAGGTCGATGTAGTCCGTGCCCAGGCGACGCAGACTGTGCTCGACCTCGCGCATGATGTGGACGCGGCTGTTGCCCTGGTCGTTCGGGCCTTTGCCCATGCGGCCGTGTACCTTGGTCGCCAGCACGACCTCGTCGCGCCGCCCGCGCAGAGCCTCGCCGACGATTTGTTCGCTCTCGCCGTCGCTATAGACGTTGGCCGTGTCGATGAAGTTGAGGCCGGCATCGAGCGCGCGGTGGATGATACGCGCGCAGTCGGCGTGGTCGGGGTTGCCACGTTCACCAAACATCATCGCACCCAAGCAGAGCGGGCTTACCTTGAGTCCGGTGCGTCCCAGTTTACGATAGTCCATCGATAGTCCCTCCTTTTTAAGCTATCAGCCGTCAGCCGTCAGCCGTCAGCCGTCAGCCGTCAGCCGTCAGCTATCAGCTATCAGCTATCAGCTATCAGCTATCAGCTATCGGCTGACGGCTGACGGCTGACGGCTGACGGCTGACGGCTTAGAACGGCGTGCCGCAGTACGGCGCGCGGTCCGTGGCGAACAGGGCGTCGGCGCGGCGCAGCGCACCCGTCGACTGCTCGACAACGCGGCCGGTGTAGGCCAGCGCGCTCGGCCGTACCCCTCCCAGGAAAATGGCGCCTAGGTCGGCCACGGACAGGGCGAGGTCGGCCGTCGCGGTGGTCGGGCGGCAGGCTGCCCCGTCGGGACCGCCCTCGAGCGCATAGCGGCCCGCGTTATCGGGCAGGAAAGGATCGGATATCTCGAGCACGAGGCTATCTTCGACCCCATATCGCCGGGCTGTGAGCGCCGCTGGGACGTCGACGATGCGCACCCACAGGTCATCGGTGCGGCGTGTCACGCGCAGACGTCGCGGGTCGGCCAGTAGCCAACGCAGCGGCTCGTCGACCGGGCGGTTGGAACACTGCACACTGTTGACGAGGTCGACGTCGAGCAGATAGCGCCACAGGGCAGCGTAGGCCATGGGCGCCACGGCGAAGATCTCGCGCAGGAGCAACGCGTTGCCGGCGATGCCGTCGGTCCACTGGTTGCGCACTCTATAGATGGCGATACCGTCGACCTGCCCAGGCGCCGACTCATACGCGACGCAGAAGATCGCGCTGGCTCCGTCTTGTGGCGCGCGCGCTCCGCGCAGCGTATGACGCCAGCGCGCGTCGCTACGATCGAGCGCGCCGGGCTGCCGGCGACGCCAGCGGTCGTATACCGCGGGCAGCAACTCCGTCGCGGCATTGTGATCGAGTAGCGTCAGTCGGCCGGGATACTCGCCGGGGCGGGCGAAGGCGCCGTGGCGGGGGTCGATGTCGATGCCCAGCACGCTCGTGGACAGACCATACCCAAAACGCTCGTAGATGACACTCTCCGAGGCGGTCAGCACGGCCATGCTCTCGCCGCGCGCCCGCACATCGTCCAGCTGACGCCGCATGAGCGCGCGCAGCAGGCCGCGCCGGCGGTGCGTCGGCAGCACGCCGACCCCGGTGACGCCTGCTACGGAGGCTGTCGGGGATGTCGCGTCCGGCCCGGTCGACGTAAGGCCGGGCAGGGTCAACGCGAACGAGAAGGCAGCGGCTGTGGCGACGATGTGCCCCGTGTCGTAAGCGGCGAGCGTGCGGTCGGCTTCCAGGAGCGGCCGATCGGCCTCGATATCCTCGTCGTTCGGCTGCCAGCCGAAGGCGGCGTCGTTGACGCGCCGGAAGGCGGCGAACTCATCGGGCTCGATTGGGTGGATCTCGGTGGTCATACGTAGCTATCAGCTTTCAGCTATCAGCCGTCAGCTTTTTGCCTCTTCCAAGCGCTGACGCACATGGAGAGAATAGCAGATTGGGCCGATGGCTTCTAGCGCGCCGACACCGCGACGCTGAGCGCGAGCAGTAGCAGCACGACAATGGAGATGACGACGTAGCGCCGCTGGCGCTCGGCGGCGAAGAGCCCGATCGCGGCGACGACGCGTAGGGCCGGCGTGGCGAAGAGAACCAGCACTCCCAGGTCGAGGATGCCGGCGGGGTCACCGGCTAGCACGCGCGGGACGACGCGCGCGAGCGGCAGCCAGGTGACGCGTTCCAACTCGTGACGCGCGGCCAACAGCAGGAACCCCAGCGCCATCAGGGCGATACTGAGCGTCACGCCCACCGAGAGCAGGCGCGCCATGACACGGTACAGGATACTGTCGGCGCCGGTCGTGTCGTTCATGTCACAATCTTACTACGATCTATCTTTGTCGCCACTCGTCACTCGTCACTCGCCACTCGCCACTCGCCCCGTTCATGCCGCTCCCGTCGCGGCGCGCCATAACATCTCCGCCGCGAAGATGATCACGACCACCACAAAGATCTGGCGCAGCCGCGCCACGGGCAGGCGGCGCGCCACGCGCGGACCCAGCAGCGCGCCGCCGATGACGCCGACGACCACGGGCACGGTCAATGTGGGGTCGACGAGGCCGTGCGTGTACTGTATGAAGGCGCCGGCGGTCCCGGTCACGCCGATCATGAAGGTACTGGTGGCCGTGGCGACTTTCAGGGGCACGCCCATCAGTAGGGCCATGGCGGGGACCTTGAACAGGCCGCCGCCAACGCCAAGAATGCCCGACACGTAGCCGGCGACGAAGCCTACACTCAGGCCGACCGGGAGGCGCCGCACGCGGTACGGCACGTCCCGGTTTTCCCGCGCGTCGTGGTAGGAGAAGTCGAGCGCGGTGGGCGCTCCCGTGGGCGCCCGCACCAGGTCGCCACGGCTGCCGCGCGCCATGTAGTAGCCGGTGTAGAGCAGCACGACGCCGAACACGAGGTCAAGCAAGCGTGGGCTCGCCGCTGCCGTAGTCAGCGCGCCCAGGATCGCCCCCAGCACGGTTCCCATCTCCAGCGTCATACCCAGGCGTACGTTGGCTACGCGCTGCCGTAGGTAGGCGCTCCCGCCGGTACTGGAGGTGGCGATGACGGCGACGATGCTGGCGCCGATAGCGTTGTGGATGGGGACGTGCAACAGGCCCGTCAGCAGCGGCACGACGAAGAGGCCGCCGCCGAGGCCCAGCAGCGAACCGAACAGTCCAGCGGCGATCGCGATCAGGATGGCCACGAGGATGAAACCGAGCGTTATGGTCACGAGAGCCAGCCGCCGGTCAGGAAGATTTCCGTGTAGATGACCAGCCCAATAGTGAAGAGGACGATGAGCGGCCGGTACAGGCGACGTTGCAGCCCCAGGTAGGTGAAGAGTGGGAACAGCATCAACAGCAGGCGCGGCAGCGACATCAGCACGTCGTGGTGCGGCTCGGAGGTGCGCCGCTCGGTTAGCATGGCCGGCGAGGAGAGCAGCATCAGCCATACCAGCCATAGGTAGACGCCCTGCGTGCGCGGCAGGCGGCGCCAGGCGAGGTAGGTCAGAGCCAGGCCGGCGACCTCGTACAGGAGGTCGTGCAGGGCATAGAAGTCGACAACGGTGAGTGTGCTGTGCAATAGGTCGCCGAGAGGCCAGGCCACGCTGATATAGAGCGTTTCCCACGGCGGGGCGAACGTGCGCAGCCAGGCCTGCTGCGCGTGGCTAAACCACAGGGGGTCGTTGAACGTACGGCCAAGAAAGACCATGAATAAGACCAGGCCAAGTGGGATCGCCACGACCGGCGCGCCGTTATGCGCGGCGTGGCGCGCCTCCTCCGGCCACTGGCGCCATCGATTATGCCAACGCGTCGCCCGCAGGGATGTCGGTGTGATCGCCTCCTCCCCGTTCGCGTCAGCGCTCCCCGCTATAGAATCATTCGCCCGCCGTTGGTAGAGGTCGATCCGCACCGCCGCAGGGACGGGCCGTGGCGTTTCCGCTTTTCGTAGGCGCGCACGCGTGAGGGCGAGGCGCCAGGCGTCGCCGAGGCGATCCGCCAGCGTGCGCGCGACGACCGGGTGGCCCTCGACCCAGGCCAGCGCGAAGGGCGCCAAAAGGACGATACCTGGCGGCCGCGTCGCGGCGGCCAACAAGCCCCACAACCCGGCCTGCCACCAGCGTTCCAACCGCAAGGCATAGAAGAAGGCGATGGCGCAGAGCAGGAAAGTGCCCTCGCTATAAGCCGCGAACAGAAAGATTGAAGGCGGGCACAGGGCGAGCAGCGTGACCGTGCGTCGGGCGGCCGGACGGCCGTGGTCGAGGCGCACCAGCCCGTACAGGAAGGCCAGCGCGGCGACCGCGCACACGTTGGCCACGAGCATACCCGGCACGAGGTACGGTGGGTAGAACTTGTCCGGCAAGGGCATGTCCAGCACATTGCCAAAAAAAGCCGCGATGGCGTCGTGCAACGTACGCGTCAGCAGCGGATAGAGCGGGAAAAAAGCTACATTCTTGAAGCCGGTGGGACCATGCAAATTGTAGCCCAGGCGCGCGATATCGTCGTACCAACGCGCGTCCCAGCGGTTCCAGCCGTCGAGGGCCGTGCCCGTAGCCGGCACGAAGCGCAATGGCGCGGAGCCGGTCAGCCCACGCCACAGGGGCGTGAGCGCCGTGAGCAGAATGAAGAGCAGACGCGTGACAATGACGACCGGCGCCACGTCGCGCAGCAGTTCACGTCCCCACGACCATGCCGGTACGACGCGACGCGCGGCAAGGGGGTGCAGCGGCGTGATCGGTACAGCTGTACCAGGGCTGGCGTGCTGCCTACGCTTGGCGCGCGTCGGGAGCGCCGGTATCATGACACTGTCCCCTCGGGCTTCAAAGCAGTTATTCCCTTCATGCTTGATGATACCGGTGAAGCGGCGCCGCGATGACGCCACAGCAGCGCGAATAGGCCCACGAGCAAGAGGTTACGTAGCGCCAGCACGAGGATGGGCTCAACCTCGAAACGCCACAGTGGAAGCCAGTTCGCGGGGTAGACCCACTGCGAGAGCAGCACGATGACGAACGCGAGCGCGGCGACGTGGCGCGGCCGGTACGCCTGCACGGCGACGAGCGGCAGGAGCCACAGCAGGAATTGGATGGAGAGTAATTTGCTGCCGAGCAGCACGGCTAGCACGGCCAGCGTGGCATGGGTTACGAGCGCGCGCGAGTCGCTCTCACCGTCTGGGATACCCTCACCCCCACCCCATGCGGATTGGTCTCTCTCCGCTCCGCTCCGACAGCCCAACCGGCTCTCCCCGTGCGCGGGAGAGGGGAGCCGTCCTCCGTGTAGAGGCGTCTCCCCCTCTCCCACGGCTAGGGAGAGGCGCGCTGGACCGTCGACCGCAGCCGAGGGGCCAGTTAGCCATGGGATGAGGGGGAAGGGTATCCTCCGCGCGGGAGAGGGGTTGGGGGTGAGGGTCTCCCCCTCTCCCGCGCACGGGAGAGGGGTTGGGGGTGAGGGCATTCTCCGCGCATACGAGAGATAAACCGCAGCCAGCAGGCCTAGCGTCAGGGCCGTTGAGAGCAGCTTGAGGGCGGGGGTCAGCGCCGAGGCGACGTCGTAGGAGCCGTAGGCGACATTCCTGGACACCGCGAGCCCCCCGAGGCGCCCAAGCTCGGCCACCGAACCGAAGAGGCTCTCGATCTCGATGCCGCGCCGCGTTTCCCACCGCGCGAATCGCTCCAGTGACGCCGGCGCCAGCAGATACCAGGCCACGGTTGAGCCGACCAGCCCCGCCATGTACACGGCGACGCCGCGCGACCGGCGTCGCGCGTCTTGCCAGTCTAGGTGGTGGCGCGCGGCGGCCAGCCAGGGCCGCCAGTCGTAGAGCAGAAAGAGCGGGACCAGCGCTGCGGGATAGAGTTTCATCAGCGTGGCGGCTAGCAGCAGGACCCAGGCCACGACGGATCGCCGGTCGAGCAGCGCCAAAATCGCGCCCAATGTGAGCGTCGCCGGCACGAGGTCGTAGCGCTGCGAGACCAATGAGCCGAGAAATGGCACGAGCAGGCCGTACGCCGTGATCGCGCCCGTCGCTGAGATACGCTGCCGGCGGGCCAGCCTCGCGATGAGGGGCAGCGTGGCGAGGTCGACGGCTAGTACCTCCGCCGCGAACAGCCAATCGTAGACGCGCAGCGACGCGGGGTGCAGCAGGGCGGGCAGTAGGAAGAAGCCGGTGCCCAGTGGCGGGTACTCGACGAAGAAGTGGGGATCGACGTAGGGGACGCGGCCGGCCAGCAGTTTTTGCACAGCCGGCCAGTAGACGTGCTGCGTGTCGGAGCCCATCTCGTAGTAGGTCATAGCCGCTATGCGCACCGGCAGCTTGTATAGGCCCAGAAAGATGACGGCGTGGATGAGCCCCCACACGGCCATAGCCATGCGCGGGGTCCATCCGATAGCGGCGATGCCGCGCCACTGCGGGATCGCATCGCGCGTACGCGGCGATACGGCGACGTGGGTGGGGGCCTGTTCGTCGGTGTACTCTCGACTCTTCACTATGCTAGCTTACGCATCCAGCCGCTTGTTGACAACCATCGACGCATCATGCGCGCCACGCCCGCACGGCGTCCTCGTAGCAGCGCAGCGTTCCGCGCGCCGCCTCGTCCCAAGTGAACAGGGCGGCGCGCGTGTGTCCACGCACGATGAGTCTCTCGCGGAGGGCCGGATCGCGCAGCAATGAACGCAGCGCGGCGGCGATGGCGTCGTCGTCACGCGGGTCGACGAGCAGGGCGGCGTCGCCTGCGACCTCTGGCATCGAAGATATGGTGGAGGTCACGACGGGGCAGCCACAGGCCATAGCTTCGACGATGGGCAGCCCGAAGCCTTCACCGAGCGAGGGATAGATGAGGGCGAGCGCCGCGTGATAGAGTGCGCGCAGTTCCTCGTCGCTCGTAGCGCCGGCGAAAACGACGCGCTCGGCCACGCCCAACTCGCGCGCTAGAGGACGCAGCGCGCTCTCGTCGTAGTCGCCGGCCGGGCGTCCGGCTAGCACCAGCGTCATGTCCGGCTCGTCCAGGCGCGCGAAGGCCCTCATCACGCGCGCGAGGTTCTTTTGCGGGGCCAGCACGCCGACGGAGAGAAAAAATTGGCCGTAACGCTTACGGACCCGTGCGACCGCCCCCGCGTCGGGAAGCGCGCGGAAAAGATCGCGTGGCGCGGCGGGGACGACGGCAATCTTGCGCGGGGGCACGCGCAGCAGGCGCGTGATGTCGCGCGCCGAGGATCCCGAGAGCGTGACGATGCGGGTGGACTGACGCGCGGCGACGGGAACCTGCAGCGCCAGCGAGAGGTAGACGGCGCGGTGCCCGGCGCGCCAGTTCTCGCGCAGGCGCAGGAAATTGACGTCGAACATGCCCACGACGGTGGGGCCGCGCCACAGCAGCGGCAGCGCCACGGGTAGGAAGAAGGCGGGTGAGTGATAGAGGTCGAGCCCCTGCCGGCGCAGCGCCAGGGGCAGCGTGACCTGCTGGCGCAGGTTGGTCAGCGGCGCGTCGACAGCCACGCGCGTGATGTTGGGCCGGTCGAGGTCGGGCAGGGCCGGTCCGTAGCGCGCGGCGTCGCGCGTGAACAGCACGTACTCATGCGCCGCGCCCACCCGCGCCAGGGCCTCCACGAGTCCGGCCACGTAGGTCGCGGTGCCGCTGGGACCCATCTGCGCCCAGCTGATGTCGATGCCGATTCTCACGTTTTTATCCCCCCTGCCCCCTCCGGGAGTCTGTCTCTCGCCCCCCGCCCATGGCTGACTGGCCCCTCGGCCCTACCCGCGGGCCGACGGTCCAGCGCGCCTCCGGGGGAGCCTGGGGAGATGCCTCCCCCCAGACCCCCGCCATAAAGAGGGTGTGGGGATAGGGGCGCGGGTGCTGGTGAGCGCGATATGCGATAGCAGTACCAGGCCCCGCCATGCTGGCAGCTGGACGCGTGCCGTTAGCTAGGCGCGGCGCCTGGAGGGGCCGCGGGCAGTCGTGGCGCATGGAGGAGAGTGAGGACCACAAGCCGTTTCGGGACCACAGGCCGTTTCCCATGTCCAGGTCCCATGCCACCCGCGCTGTGCGTATGGCGGGGGTCTGGGGGGAGGCATCTCCCCAGGCTCCCCCGGAGGCGCGCTGGACCGTCGGCCCGCGGGTAGGGCCGAGGGGCCAGTCGCCATGGGCGGGGGGGGCGAGGAGCGAGGCCTTATGGTGGGGGTGTGAGAGGATCACAGCAGTTCCTCGTACACGCGCAGCGTCGCCTCGGCCGTGCGCCGCCAGGTGAAGCCCTCGGCGCGCTGCAGGCCGCGCCGCGCCAACGCTGCGCGCAGATCGGGTTGCGCGGCCAGGCTGCCCAGCGCCGCCGCGATCTCTTCGACGCTGTAGGGATCGACGTAGAGCGCCGCTCCGCCGGCGACCTCGGGCAGCGATGAGACGCCGGAGGTCAGGACGGGGCAACCGCAGCGCATCGCTTCGAGCACGGGCAGCCCAAAGCCCTCGACGAGTGAGGGGTAGACGAGCGCGCCGGCCCCGCTGTAGAGGGCCGGCAGGTCGTCGTCGGGCACGAAGCCAAGCACCCGCAGGCGGCCGCTCTCCACGAGGCGGGGATACGCGGCGCGCAGGCCAGCCAGGGCGCGCGGGCTCCACGACCCGACGATGACGAGGGTGTGCTCGGCGCCGCCGGGTCCGGCCTGCCCTGCGAACAGATCGAAGGCTTGCGCCACGTTGTCGGTGTTCTTGTGGTAGTTGGAGGCGCTGACGTGCAGGACATAGGGCCGGCGCAGGCCATGGCGCGCCAACGCGCGGTCGACCTCCTCCGTCGAGCGCGGGTAGAAGCGCCGCTCGTCGACGGCCAGGGGCGTGACGGCGATACGTTCGGGCGGGATGCGCAGGCGCTCTACCGCCTCCCTCTTGGTTGCCTCAGAGATGGCGATGAGCCGGTCGACCTGTTGTAGGTCGTGCAGATAGCGCGCGTAGCCGAGGCGCGCGTCGAGCCGGCGCAACGGATAGTGCGCGTCGGGGTGGCGCAGCGGGATGAGGTCGTAGAGCGTGGCCACGGTGGCGACGCCACGCACGCGCACGAGCCCCTGCGGCTCGGTGGCGTGGTAGACGCGCGGCCGAGCGTGGCGGACGGCCGGCGCGACGAAGAGCGGGCTGAACAGGGGCTGCAAGCGGTAGCGCGGCCAGCGCGGCCGCGTCAGCGGTATGGTGCGCGTGTCGCGCGCCAGCAGGTCGGCCAGCAGCGGCAGGTCGGACGGACGAGGCGGCTGCGCGAGCAGCCCCAGCGGCGCGACGCGCGGATCGCATGGTATAGGGTTCGTGGGATCGGTCAGGGCGTCGAGCAGGCCGGCCGTGTAGGCGCCCGTCCCACGGTAGCGGTGCTCCGTCTGAAGCGGTGTGGCGTCGATGAGGATCACGCTATCACCTTACTCACAAATTATCCCGCGCACCGAAACGTCCCCGCGCGGCGTCGAGCGCGCCGAGGACGATGGCGCGCGCGCGGCGTGCGGCGCCAGGGCGCCCCATCAACCCGCCCGCCAGTACCCTGACCGTGGCCGTCAGTAGTGTCGCACAAAAGGCGGCCAGTGTCAGGGGACGCAGCGCGGGCGGCGCGTGCGTGGCCATGAAGAGCAGGCCGTTGCGCGCGCCATAGTAGTTGGCGAGGGCCGACTGTGAGCGTCCCGCGCCCCGATTCGTCGTGGCGGAGCCCTGATGCGCGGCGCGGGCGTCACCGGCGTAGAGCGCGCGCAACCCGACCCGGCGGGCGCGCAGGCTCCAGTCGAGGTCCTCGTAGTAGGCGAAGTAGCGGTCGTCGAGGAGTCCGGCGCGGTCTAGCACAGCGGATGTGATGAGCAAGGCGCAGCCGGTCAAGCCCTGCACGAGCCGGTGGCCGTCGAACCGGCCATCGTCGGGCTCATTATAGTGCGCGTTGACGCGCGCCGTGGGCCATGCCACGCTCACGCCCGCCGACCATAGCCGGCCCGGCTCGCCCTCCCACACGATCTTTGGTCCCACGAAGCCGATGTCGGGACGGGACGCGGCCGCCGCGATGAGCCGCGCGAGGCAGTCCGGCGCCACGGTCGCGTCGTTGTTAAGCAGGAAAGAATAGTCCGCGCCATGGTCGCGCGCGTAGCGCAAGCCCAGGTTGACCCCGCCGGTGAAGCCAAGGTTGCGCTCGGCGCACAGTAACGCGTCCCGCGACGGGTCCAGCAGGGGGGCCAGGCGCTCGGTCGAGCCGTCGGTCGAGCCATTGTCGACCACGACCACGCACGGATCGACGCCCACACTGGCGCGCAGCGAGGCCAGGCAGCGGACGGTATCCTGCCAGCCATTCCAGTTCAGGACGATGGCGTAGACGACGGGCTGATGGGTCATGAGTTAGGATTGCGCGCGACGACGACGTAGCCGGGGATAAAGAAGTCGGTCGAGTAGCCGAGGGTCAGCGCGCGCAAGAGGCGCTGCTTGGGACCCTCGCCGCCACGGCGGTAGATCCGCGCCTGCTGGTAGCCGGCGCCGCGGAACAGGTCGCGCAGGCCCGCGCGGTCGAAAAAGCGCAGGTGCGTGCCATCCATGATGCCGCGCTCCGCGTAGCGCCACTCATGACGCAGCAGCATCAGCAGCGTGCTGTAGTGCCCGATATTGGGCAGGCTGGCTACGACGAGGCCACCGGGACGAAGTAGGCGGCGGTGGCGCGCTACCAGAGCCCAGGGGTTCTTGAGGTGTTCGAGTAGGTCGGCGTAGAGCAGCAGGTCGAAGTAGCCGTCGGGATAGGGCACGTCAAGTGTCTCGACGTCGCCCTCGATCACGCGGTCCAGCCGCCCGCGCGCCTCGGCGGCGGCCTCGCGGCTGAACTCAAGGCCCACGACCTCCTGCACGCCTCGATGCGCCTTGAGCGCCGCCCCGACCTCGCCCGTGGCGCAGCCAACGTCGAGCACACGACTGGTCCCCTCTGGGATATAGCCCCACAGGTCGGACCGCTCGCCCGTGTAGACGTGTACCTGCTCACGCAGGTCGATCATAAATAACCCCTTCTATCCGCTATCTGCGATTGGGCTCGCATCCGCCCGCTTGGTCTCTTGGCCGCCTGGCAAACCACCTTGTTGGCTGTAGGGGCGTATCGCCATACAGTCCTGTCCGATGAAAATTACCCAACGCCATAACAGGGGTAGGGGCGTATCGCTATACGCCCGCCGTTTGCCCCAAAGATGTCCACTGGACGGCGAACGCCGACGAACGCCATGCCACCCGCCCCCGAATTCCGGGCGTATAGCGATACGCCCCTACAACCATCCCTGTGCCCCCTTTCGTCCATAGGGGAGACGCACAGCCGGAGGCGCGAAGCCATACGGCCGTATTATCACACAGGCTGGCCTTAACGTAACACGGGACGCGCGGCGTCGTAGGGGAGCGCATGATATTCTTACGGTAATGCGGGCGCGTCCCTGCAAAGGCCCGTCGATAGTCTATGTTCTCAGCTAAGTGTTTTGCTTTGGTAAAGCAACCGCCGCGAGAGGAGTTAACACCGTCGTGGATGTCCAACGCGTGCTGAACTTGTTGCGCCGCTGGTGGCCGGCGCTCGTCGTGGGCACGCTGCTTGCCGCCGGCGCCTCGTACGCCGTGAGCAGAGCGCAGCCCAAGGTGTATCAGGCGACTGTGGTCCTGAAAGTGAACCCAGGCCTCGACACATCGACCGGGACCCCCGATTTCAACGGAATACAGGCAGCGGCGACATTGGCCACAGCGGATGCGCAATTGCTACCGACAACATCTGTTGCCCAGAGTGCCATCGACAGTGTTGGCAAGCGATTAGTCCATCCCATTAGCGCTGACACGCTCGTAAAAAACACCAAGGCGTCGGCTGCCCCTCAGTCTTTCCTTGTCGACGTGACGGTGCGCGCCTCTGATCCCTCAGACGCCGCGCTCCTGGCCCAGGCTATGGCCGACAACTTCGTCGCGAACGACGCCGCCTCACGCACCGGCAATTTGGATATCACCCTGCATAACATCCTGCGGGACATCAATATTGTTTCCACGGACTACGCGACGGCGAACCATGAAAACACACAACTGGCGCTGCAGCACACCCTCACGCCGCAACAAGTGGCGCGCAGCGCCTACCTGTCCCAACACATGGCCTACGACCAAACACAGTTGGACAACTTGCGAACACTGCTAGCGAATGTCCAGTTGCAAAAGGAAAGCCCTGGCGCGACGACGAGCGTTGTCGACGCCGCACAAGCATCCCCGACGCCGATCTCGCCGCGCACGACGATCAATGTGGTCGTGGCGGCCGTGCTCGTGCTGCTGGCCCTGCTGGGTATCGCGGTGCTGACCGACGCGCTCGATACGCGCCCGCGCTCCGCCGCCGAGGTGGCGTCCGCGCTCGACGTGCCCCTGGCCGGTACAATCAGTTCGGCGTATAGCCTAGCGCACGGTGGCGTGGCGCTAGCGGCGCTGCAGGACCCCGCGTCGCCGGCGGCCGATGAGTATCGCCTGCTGCGTACGACGCTGGGCCTGGGCACGGACCCCGACTACCCGGCGACGCCGCGCGTACTGGCCGTTACGGGTATGGCGCCCGGCAGCGGCGCGACGACCGTGGCGGCGAACCTGGCGGCGGTGACGGCGCGGACGGGCGCGCGCGTTATAGTGGTCGACGCCGACCTGCGCCACCCCACGATACACACGCTCTTTGACCTGTCGGACGGCGTGGGGCTGTCTACAGCGCTGCGCGACGGTGACGACCCCACTGCTCTACTGCAGGGCACGGCCGTGCCAGGACTTCAGGTTCTTACGGCCGGCCCCACGACCATGGCGGCCGCGGCGATCGATTTGCTCGACTCGACGCGTATGCAGGCCGTGCTCGCCGACCTGCGCGCGATGGCCGACCTTGTCGTGGTCAATACGAGCGCGGCCATGCTCCCCGACACGGCCGCGTTGACGCGGCTCGCCGACGGTACGCTGCTGGTGGCGCGGCTCCATTCGGGGGACAAGGCGGCCCTGACGACGGCGGCGGATCGGCTGCGCTTGGCCGGCGCGCGCCTGGAGGGCGTGGTGGTGACTCACTTTGCTGGGGCGGCGAATCGTGGACGGCGGCACCTCTCTGTCCCCACATCAGCCATGACCGAGCGTGAGCAATCGACGCCTGCGGCGACCGAGCGTGAGCAATCGGCGCGGACAAGCCCCCGCCCCGCCAAGTAACGGGTACCCCTTTTGGCTCTATTGGACCGCGCGCGACACCTTGGGAGCGCCGCACAGCCCGCACGCGGGCGCCGTTCCCCGTGGTCGCCGCGCCGGCGTGTCTTGACCATTGTGCTGTTCGCCATCGCGCTTGACCTCGCGCTCTGCGCGGCGGGCGCAGCCGTCGGGGGCTACGAGTTGTTGTCGGCGCAACACGAGGCGCGCGGCGGTCTGACCCACGCCGACGCCACGGTTCACTCTCTGCACGATAAGACAGCCGTGGCCGGCGTGGCTTTTGGGCTGGCGCGCGTCTGTTGGTGGCCGTGGCGTCCGCTGGCTGGTCTCGTCGCTACGGTCGCGCCACCGGCGCGCGCGGCCGGCGCCATCGGTCCGCTACTCGACCTTGCCGCCGACGGTAGTACGGGAGCGGCGCACGCCCTCGACGGCGCGCTGCCCGTGCTGGCTGCGGTCGCACATGGACATAGCGGAACAGGCGGCGCCAGCGTACGCGTGCTGGCGGGGCTGCAAGCGGGCCATGCCTCGTTCGCGTCCGCGCTCGCCGACATCGACAAGGCGCGACGCGACCAGGCGTCAATTGATAGTGGGGCGCTACCAGTGTCGTGGCGTGCGCGGCTGGACTCCGCGGAACGCTTGTTGCCGCAGGCCGGTGAAGGCCTGCAAGCGGCTCTCGCCGCGCCAGACCTGCTCGGCGCGTCCGGGCCGCGCGCCTACCTGCTCGTGCCTGAGAACCCCTGGGATCTGCGCGCCACGGGCGGCTTCGTTGGCACAGCCGTCCTGTTGCGAGTGTTCCACGGGCGCCTCGACTCGCCCATAACCCTGGCCAGCGACGCCGTCGACAACGTCAAGAGCCATCGCTTGCCGGTTATTGACTACATCCAGCCGCCGCTGCCGCTCATCACCTACCAGCACCTCAACGAGTGGTTCTTCCGCGACGCCAACTGGTCGCCCGACTACCCCACCTCGGCGGCGCTGCTGCGCTACTTCTATTGGCTCGGTCAGAGGCAGTGGGCTACCGGAGTCGTCGCTTTCGACAGTTCGCTGCTCGGACCCTTGCTTGGATTGACCGGCCCGGTGACCGTGCCCGGTATCTCCACGCCACTGACCAGCGCCAACGGCGTACAAACGCTCGATCATTACGTGAACGCCGCGCCGACGACTAGCGCGCACAGCCCCCCCGGCAAGAACGTCGCTAGCCTGGCCTACAAGCTGATATTCGACAAGCTGCAGGGGCTGGGGGCCGCGAACCTTTCTAACGTGGCAAGCGTCATGGGCAAGGCGTTGCGGCAGAAGCATCTGCTGCTGTGGTTGCCTGACCCAACCATCGCGCCCATCCTGGGGCGCCACGGCTGGGACGGCGCGATCGACCCGACGCGCTCCGACTACCTCTACGTCGTCGACACCAACGCGCACTACAACAAGATCAACGACTTCATACACGAGGGGCTGACCTACCGCGCCGTGGTACAACCGGACCGCTCGTTGCGTAGCACCCTGACTATCACCTACACCAACACGACTCCCGTTGATTTACGGGAGGTACGGCCGCCGCAGGACAACCCTCTGTACGAAGACTTCGTGCGTGTCTATACGCCGCTTGGCAGCACGCTGCGCGGCGCGACGGGCCTGATACAGCCCTGGAGTACGATGCGCGACCACAACAAAACCGTCTTCTCCGGTTACCTGCGTGTCCCACGCGGGCACAGCCAGACCGTCACGTTCTCCTACCTTGTGCCGCCCAACGCCGACATGAGCCTCTCCACGTATAGCCTGACGGTGCAGAAGCAGCCCGGCGGCGGCGGTATTGTGCCAACGCTCTCCCTCGCCGTCGACGTCGCGTCAGCTAGTCCGCTCGTACGGGTAGGCGCTAACGCGACAGGCGTGACGGGCGCGACATGGGCGTGGCGCGGCCCTCTTGACGGCGACGTAACGCTGACGGTTCCGCTCCAAGGTGGGCGCCCGGCTCCCATCCCTCTCAACTATGATGTCGCCCCCGTCACCGTCGCGCCGGGCGCCAGCGTCGGACCGTGGGCCGTCCTGCCCGCCGGTCTGCCGCCCATCCCATCGACAATGTCGGGAGCGGCTCCATGAGCGCGGATGGACAAGGTCCGCCCGTGCTGGACGGGCGCGACGCGCTGGAGCGGGCGATCCTGCGCGACCCCGTGGTCATCGCTGGCTTGGCGCACGGTAAGCCGCGCTGGGGCCACCCCGAGGGAGCCGTGGGCGCTCATGTGGCCGAGCTATGGGGCATCATCGACGGCGTCGCGGGCGAATTGTCGCCCGCGGAGATACGCGACCTGCGGTTGCTCGCGCTGCTGCACGACATCGGCAAGGCCGTGTCCAAAGGTCCGCATACGCCGCATCACGGTGTGAGCAGCCGCCGCATCGCCGCGCGCTACCTCGATGACCCCGTGTTGCTGGAGTGCATCGAGTTGCACGACGAGCCGTACCGCTTGTGGAAACGCCAGCGTCGCACGGGCGAGGACGTATGGGAGCCGCTCGTGGACGTCTTCGACCGGGTGCGCCCGCGCTTCGACACGTTCGTGCTCTTCTGCACCATCGACGGTTCCACCGGCGACAAAGACCCGGCGCCGCGCCTGTGGCTGCACAAACAGGCGCGGCGTTATGCTCCCAACGACACGGCGTGGGAGGCGCCGTCTCGCGCCGTCATCGCCCAGCGCCCGCAAGGAAACGTCAGTCCACACAGAGAGGATTAACAGTGGAAAATAAACAAGCCCTATGGGTGGGGCTTGTTATACTTAATAGTGCAATGGGTGGGGTTGAATCCTGCCATCGGCGCAAAGATCGCGGCGACACGCGATTATTGACCGGGAGGTTCCACGGCAGTGACAGACCAGACGAACGGCACGTACGATCACGACGACGCCATAGATATGTGGGCAGGCGTTGGAGGGGACGGGGCGCTGGACCGCCCACACGAGGAGTGCGGCGTGTTCGGGATATACGCGCCGGGTGAGGATGTCTCCCGCCTGACCTACTTTGGCCTCTACGCCCTACAGCACCGTGGGCAGGAGAGCGCCGGCATCGCCTGCGGTGATGGCGCGCGCCTGTTGACCAAGCGCGACATGGGCCTCGTGTCGCAGGTGTTCGACGAAGAGTCACTGCTGGCCCTGCGCGGCCACCTTGCCATCGGCCACACCCGCTACTCCACGACAGGGTCGAGCAACGCCTGCAACGCGCAACCCGTCATTCTAGGGGCCGGCGCCGACGCCTTCGCGCTCGGGCACAATGGCAACCTCGTCAACACCTTGCAATTGCGTGAGCGCCTGGTCGACGACGGCGTGCGCTTCGACTCCACGTCCGACAGTGAGGTCATCGCGCGCATGATCGCGGCGGCGAGCGGTCCGCACTGGACGGCGCGCATCGCGCGTACGCTGCCCAAATTGATGGGCGCCTATAGCCTCGTCATGGCGACTCCGACGGAGATATTCGCCGCGCGCGACCCCCTCGGCGTACGCCCACTGTGCCTGGGCCGCCTCGGGCAGGGCTGGGTCGTGACCTCGGAGACGTGCGCGCTGGACACCATCGGCGCCACGTTCGAGCGCGAGGTCGCGGCGGGCGAGATGGTGCGCATCGACGCCTCCGGCCTCAGCAGCCATCGCTTCGCCGTGAACCGGCCGGCGCTGTGCGCGTTCGAATACATCTACTTCGCGCGGCCCGACAGCGTGGTTGACGAGCGCTCGGTCTACGACGTGCGCGTGGAACTTGGGCGCGCGTTGGCGCGTGAGCACCCCGCCGACGCCGACGTGGTCATTCCCGTCCCCGACTCGGCCGTGCCCGCCGCCGTCGGCTACGCCGCCGAGAGCGGCATCCCCTACACCGATGGGCTGATCAAGAACCGCTACATCGGCCGCACTTTTATTGCTCCCGACCAGCGCCTGCGCGACGTTGGCATCGGCCTCAAGTTCAACCCGTTGCCCGGTCAGTTGCGCGGCAAGCGCGTGGTGGTGATCGAGGACTCGATCGTGCGTGGCTCGACCAGCAAGCCAATCGTGCAACTGCTGCGCCGGGCGGGCGCGCGCGAGGTGCACCTGCGCATCTCCTCGCCGCCGTACCGGCACCCGTGCTACCTGGGCATGGACACGGGCCGTCGCGAAGAGTTGATCGGCGCGCGCATGAGCGTGCCACAAATTTGTGAGCACATCGGCGCCGACTCGCTGGGCTATCTGAGCATCGGCGGCTTGCTGGGCGGCATGGGCCGCGACAAAGGCACGACCTGCCTGGCTTGCCTCGACGGCGACTACCCGCTGCCGGTGCAGATGGAGATGGATAAGCTTGCGCTGGAATAGACGTACCCGCTGGGACCGCCGCCGTCCCGGCGGCATGCCTTTGCGTGCGAGAGTATCGGTGCTAACAGGCATTTCGCCTGCGACCGTATGCCATGGGGACGGTGGCGGTCCCAGCGGGTACGACGAAATTGGCGCGCCTGGTAAGCGCCTATGACCGATAACTCATATGCCGCCGCAGGCGTCGATATCGCGGCAGGCGCGCGCGCCGTCGACCTGATGAGCGCCGCCGTGCGCGCGACACACACGCCGGATGTCGTCGGCGGCGTCGGATCGTTCGGCGGCCTGTACCGCGCGCCGGGAGCCGCCGGCCAGGTGTTGGTCTCGTCGACCGATGGCGTCGGGACCAAGCTCAAAATCGCCATCGCGCTCGGCCGGCACGACACGATTGGCCGTGACCTGGTACACCACTGCATCGACGATATCCTGACGCTCGGAGCCCGCCCGCTGTTTTTCCTCGACTATATCGGCATCAACAGCATCGCGCCCGAGACCGTCGCGGCCATCGTTGGCGGGCTCGCGGCGGCCTGCCGCGACCATGGCGTGGCGCTTGTCGGCGGCGAGACGGCCGAACTGCCCGACCTCTATGCGCCCTGCGACTATGACCTGGCCGGCTTCATCGTCGGTACAGTCGCGGAGGCGGACATCGTGGACGGGCGGACGGTCGAGGCCGGTGACGTGGTGATCGGGTTGCCCTCCGACGGGCTGCACACCAATGGCTACTCCCTCGCACGCCGCGTCTTCGCTGACGCTGACCTGCACGCCTACGCGCCGGAACTCGGGACATCGCTCGGCGTGGAGTTGCTGCGCCCGCATCGCTGCTACCTGCCCGAGGTCGCGCCGTGGCTGGGGCGCGGTATCGTCAAAGCCATGGCGCACATCACCGGCGGCGGTTTGCCGGGCAACGTGCCGCGTACGCTGCCGGGGGGACTCGCCGCCGCGCTGGACCCCACGGCGTGGGATGTCCCGCCCATCTTCAGGTTGATCGAGCAACGTGGGCGCGTACCACGCGCCGAGATGTACCGCGTGTTCAACATGGGCATCGGCTACACCATCATCTGCGCCGCGCCCCACGCCGGTGAGTTGCTGGCGGCGCTGCCGGACGCCCGTGGGATCGGGCACATCGTACCCCTTCCCCATGATCACGACGCGGTAGAGGCCCGCGTGTTGGGGTTGGCGTGACAGTAACCCGTGTTGGCGTGCTGGTCTCGGGCCGTGGCAGCAACCTCGCGGCCCTGCTCGACGACGCCGCGCTCCCCGACGCGCCCTACAAAGTTGTCGCCGTGATCAGCAACCGCGCCGGCGCGGCCGGCCTCGTGTGTGCGTGTGAAGCCGGCGTCGCGGCGTACGCCGTCGAGCGCGCGGACTTCGCGAACCGCGCGGCGCGGCAGGCCGAGATGGCGCGCCTGCTGCGGGCGCATGGGGTCGAGTTGGTGGTCACGGCGGGATTCGACCAGATCCTGGGGCCGGCGTTCGTCGACGCCTACCCGGAGCGCATCTTGAATATCCACCCGTCGCTGCTGCCGGCTTTCGCGGGGACGTTGCACGCGCAGGAGGAGGCGCTGGCGTATGGGGTCAAAGTCAGCGGTTGTACGGCGCACCTCGTCACGGCGGAGGTCGACGCGGGTCCGATCGTGGCGCAGGCGGTCGTGCCCGTGCGCGACGACGACACGGCCGCCACGCTCTCGGCGCGCATCCTGGCCGAGGAGCATCGCTTGTTGCCCCACGCCGTGCGCCTGCTGGCAACGGGTCAGGTGCGCGTGGAGGGGCGCAAAGCTGTCATCATAGCGTCACCCCCTCACCCCCCAGCCCCCTCTCCCTAACCGTGGGAGAGGGGGAGCGGCTTGCATACGTAGGACGACTCTCCTCTTCCGCGCACGGGAGAGGGGCTGGGGGTGAGGGCAATCCTGCGGTCATATGCATAAAACGGTAAACTAACTACTAACAACTACTAACTGACTACTAGCTTGGAGGAAACGCGTAGTGCGGGCACTGATCAGCGTTTACGATAAACGCAACCTGGAGCAACTCGCGCGGGGGCTCACGGAGCTTGGCGCGGAAATTATCTCGACCGGCGGCACCTACGATACCCTGCGTGGCATGGCTGTGGACGCGCGCGCCGTTTCAGACGTGACCGGGTTCCCCGAGATACTGGATGGGCGTGTCAAGACGCTGCACCCTGCCATCCACGGCGGTATCCTGGCCGACCGCGCCAACCCGGCGCACACGCAGGAGTTGCAGGCGCAGGGTATCACGCCGATCGACGTCGTCGTGGTCAATCTGTACCCCTTCGTGCAGACGATTTCCTCAGGGCCGGTCCCGCTGGCGGAGGCGATTGAGCAGATCGACATCGGCGGCGTGGCGCTGATCCGCGCGGCGGCCAAGAACTTCCAGAACGTACTCGTCGTCACCGACCCGCGCGACTACGACGACCTGCTAGAGGAGTTGCGCCGTCGCGGTAATGGGAGCGCGTCCGGCGCCACAGGTGAGTTCGCGCAAAGCCTCGCCGCCAAGGCATTCGCCTACACGGCGGCCTACGACAGCTACATCGCCTCCTACCTGCGTCCGCGCACGCCCGTGGCCCCAACCTTCCCTGAAACGCTGGTGCTGCCGATGCGTAAGGTGCAGGAGTTGCGCTACGGCGAGAACCCGCATCAGAAGGGCGCCTTCTATACCACGGTGCCGACGACCGAGGAGATCGGTCTGCGTACCTTGGCTACGGCGCGCCAGTTGCACGGCAAAGAGCTGTCGTTCAATAACCTGCTCGACCTTGACGCCGCGTGGACGACGGTGCGCGACTTCCGGGGTCCCACCTGCGTTGTCGTCAAGCACACCAATCCGTGCGGGCTAGCCAGCCGTGCGACGCTGGCCGAGGCCTACGAGGCCGCGCACGCCGGCGATCCCGTGGCCGCCTACGGCGGCATTGTGGCCGTCAACCACATCGTCGACCGCGCGACCGCCGAGGCCATGAGCGCGGTCTTCTACGAGGCGCTGATCGCGCCCGAGTTCACGCCCGAAGCGCTGGAGATCTTGAGCCGCAAGAAAAACCTGCGCCTGCTGGCCATCGGGGAGCGCTCTGGTCCGCGCAAGGGCGAGTTCGGGTGGCTCCCCGACAATCGCCTCGACTTCAAGCGCATCACTGGCGGCTTCGTGGTGCAGAGCAACAACGTGCTGCGCGACGAAGACATCCACCTACAGGTCATGAGCAAGCGGCAGCCGACGTTCGCTGAGATCACGGACCTGAAGTTTGCCTGGAAGAGCGTCAAGCACATCAAGAGCAACGGCATCGTGCTGGTCAAGAACCTTGCCGTCGTCGGTGTCGGCGCGGGCCAGATGAAGCGCGTCGACTCGGTTGACCTGGCGGTGCGCCACGCTGGCGACCGCTCAAGCGGCGCGGTGCTGGCCTCGGACGCCTACTTTCCCTTCGCCGACGGCGTGGAGCACGCCATCGAGGCCGGCGTCACGGCGATCATCCAGCCCGGCGGCTCGATCCGCGACGACGAGTCCATCACCGCCGCCGACAGCCAGGGCGTAGCCATGGTCTTCACGGGGACGCGGCACTTCAAGCACTGATCCCCTCACGCGCACCCCGTGGCTAACTGGCTCTTCGATCCCTAGCTGCAGGATCAACAGTCCAGCGCTCTCTCCCTCAAGGCGCGAGGGGAGATGCGCAGCACACGCCAGGCGGCCCCCCCTCTCCCGCGTCAGGGAGAGGGGCTGGGGGTGAGGGCCGTGCCATTGCCGCGAGAACTGCATGGCCCTGACGAAGGTATCTTGTCATTGCCGGGAACCGTCGCAGCGCGTATATTGAGGGCCGGTCATGGTGGCAGACAGCCGCCGCCGCTACTGAGGAGACACGACCCGTCATGTTCTATCGCGCTCTACACCGTCGTCCCATCCGCACACTGGCCCCGCGCGCTCTGGCCGCCGCTACGCTCGTCGTCGCGGCCGTCGGTCTGAGTGGCTGCGTAAGTGGCAGCGCTCTCTATACCGGACCCGCGTCCACGACGAGCGCCGCGTCCGCGCCGACGGTAACGACCGGCGCGACCAATGCGCCCCTTCCGCCGATCTCGCGCTCCAAGCCGGCCGCGATCGTGGCAGGGCAGACGATCTCGGGGGCCGACTACGCCGACGCGGCGAACCAGGCGCGCCAATACTACAGCCAGCAGGCGGCGCAACAACCGGGCTCTCCTTTGCCGAGCGAAACACAGATCCGCTCCGCGGCCCTCAATAGCCTGATCGATCGCGCGGTCGTCGACCACTATGCTGGTCAACATGGCATTACCGCTACGCAGGCCGAAGTTCAACAGCGCTATAACGCCTATCAGTTGCAAGCTGGCGGGGCTATCACCTTCACGCGGGAAATAAAGAACGCAGGGCTTACGGAAGCGAGTTTGCGACGGTCTATTGCCGACGGAATCCTGCAAAGCAAGGTGCAAGCCAAGGTCGCGCCCACTCTGACACAGGTTACGGAGGTGCGCGCGCGGCACATCTTGGTGCGTACGAAAGCCCTCGCCGATTCTATTTACGCGCAGCTGCAGAAGAATCCGAGTCTGTTCGTGTCCCTGGCCAAGAAGTACTCGATTGATACCGGCAGCGCGCCTAACGGCGGTGAGTTGGGCTACCTAGCGCATGGCGCTACAGTGCCGCCATTCGACCAGGCCATCTTCTCACTCAAACAGGGGCAGATCAGTATGCCGGTGAAGTCCCAGTACGGCTACCACATCATTCAGGTCGAGGGGAGGAAGACTGTCGCCTACAAGTCACTCGACCCACAGACGCAGCAGGCCGTCACGACGTACGCGTTCCGCAAGTGGCTGCTCAACCAGCGCGCGCAAGACAACGTACGCATCCTTGTGCCTGGCGTCACGCTGTCGACGTCGTAAGCTGTCAGCCGTCAGCCATCAGCTTTGATTGCTGACGGCTGATTGTTTATACAAACCTCTCAGAAAACCCACGGCCGGGCCATGGTGCGACGGTCGCTGAACCAAGGATCCCACGGCTTCAGCCATGTGGAGTGTCAAGGGCGGCTAGGGCTAATGGCATCTACGTATCTTACCGCGGAAATAGGTGATAGCTGATAGCCATCAGCTATCCTTGAAGCGCAGTGACAGAGCGGTTGGTAGGTTATCTTTGCCTGTGCGCTTGCCCGCGATGACGATGCCCTTATCCTGTAGTCCTTTGAGCGCGGCGATGGCCGTTTTCTTGGAGAGACCTGTCCCCGCGTCGATGATGACGCCGTCGCGGTCGCTAACGCCGCTGCAGATTTGCTCGAGCGAGATGGTATCGGAGCCGTGTTTGAAGGGGACGGTCCGGCGCACGATGTAGGCAAGCACCTTGAACTCGGCGCCCGTGAGGTTCGCCATGACCCGATCGAGCAGCACGTCGGGGAAGACCGTACCGCTGAGGTCTTCCAGGCCCTCGAACCGATAGCCACTGCTACAGGAACCGTCGATCTCTTGCATAGGCTCTCCCCTTTGACGAACGCCCCTTCTAACGGGCGATAAGTATACGCGCGTCGGGCATGTGCGTCAACCACTACAAACACTACAAAAGCGGGTAGAATAGCGGCAACCCTTCCATAATGGAAGGGTTGCCGCTATTCTACCCGCTTTTACTCTTTAGTGCCGGCCCTTGTTGAAGCGCGCGACCAACTCTTCGGCCGTCGTCGGCGCGGGCTCATCCGCGTCGTCGTCACCGAAGATCGTGTAGTAGTCCTGCGCGGCGCCACCGCGGACCGGACGGAAGTCCCCCGTGTCCTCCGCGTCGCGGCGGCGGCCAGTCCGCGGACGGTTTTCACCGCGGGGTTCCTGGAAGCGGTTGCGTCCGCCGGCAGGGGCGTTGCCGCCGCGGTCGGGGCGCCGGCTCCCACCGCGCTCGCCACCTTCGCCCATCGAACCGCTTGGTTCGGACGTCGGCGCGGATGGAGTGTACCCCCCTCCGCTTTGCTGCGGGCGATCAGTCGCCGCGGGCCGCGCGGGGCGCGCCGCGTTGGGCTCACGCATGCTCAACCCGATGCGCTGGCGGTCACGGTCAATCTCGACGACGCGCACACGCACGGTTTGCCCAGGCTGTACGATGTCTTCGGCTTTCTCGACGTAGCCGCCGGTCCCTAGCTGCGAGATGTGGACAAGCCCGTCGATGCCACCGAGGTCGACGAAAGCGCCAAAGGGCACCACGGAGGTGACCCGACCTTCGCGCCACTCGCCAACGGTCAGACTCTCCAGCGCCTCGCGGCGCCGGCGGTCGCGCTCCTCGCGCGGGACAAAGGGGCGCCGCTGAGGCGCGGCCGTGGCGGTGGGCGTCCCGCCGTTAGTGCCCTGATCCGACTCTGCCAAGATGGTTTCTGATTCTCCTGTTATGGCCTGTGTTGTGGCCTACTTGCACGGCGCGCGACGCACACCGGACGGTGAGCGACACAACCGGCCGCTTTCCCTTTAGTATAGCGTGTTTGGCCGCTGTTGTGGTAGGGGCAAAAAATATCCGATGCGCGCCATCTTTTCGCGCCGTGGCCCTCGCCCTTACTCTACGGATGGCCCAATGGCAATATGGCTAACGTCCCCTCAAAAGGAGAGGGGTGGGGGGGGAGGGGAAAACGATATGGCCCTGTGGCGGAGTCAGGGTTCCATCGGATATAATTAGGACGTCTGTTCTGACATTGGCAAGGAACTTGCTATGGTAGACGGTGGGTCCAGTCGGGAGCGGCGACGGCGCTCACGCGGACATTATGAGCGCGACGGTACAACGCAAACGTACGAAGTACAAGGAGGACACCATGCCGGTCGAGGATCTACGCAAGAGCCCCACGATGAACCATCTGTTGGAGGCGCAGGAGCAGGGCCAGGACATCGGGCACTATGGCCGTCTGGTCTTCGCCATGGTGGGGCATCATTTCCTGAGCAACGACGAACTCGAGCAGATCATGCTCAAAGGCGGTGACACCGATAAAGCCAAGGTGGACGTCTTGATCCAACAAGTGGAGAGCCGCGACTACAGCCCGCCGCGCCGCGAGAAGCTGCTCGACTATCAGTCCAAGCAGGATTTCCCGATTGTCCCGAACCCGGACGACCCCGACTCCGGCAACCTCTACCGCGAACTTAACTTCCCGGACGATGTGTTCCAGCATATCGAAGGCTATCGCGAAAAGCAGGTCGAGGCGTCACAGTCTTAGACGAACGAGGTAATAGCGCCATCGACGTCGGCGGCCAGACACGCGCGCAACGCCTTGATGGCGCGGTGCAGCGCCTGCTTGGTCGCGCCGGCGCTGCGCCCAATATCCGTTGCTATAGCGTCGATGGCCCAATCTTCGCCGTAGCGTAGCCACACAACGCGGCGCTCGTCTTGGGAGAGCGTGGCGAGGTGGCGCGATCCAGGCGCGGCGCTCAACGCGTTCCGCCCAGTCGCAGGAGCCGTCCCCAAGGGAACTGTCCCATCCCGCCGGACAGGCTGCGGCGGACACGACCTGCGGCCCGCGTCGCTCCCGGCGCGCCTGTTCGCAGATGACGTTGGCCGCGATGCGCAGCAGCCACGCCATCACCGGCGCGCCGCGTTCTTCATAACGCCCGTAAGCCTGGAGCGCTTGCAGGAACGTCTGCGCCGCGACATCCTCGGCGCGCATGCGGTCGCCGGTGCGCCGGTAGGCGAAGGCGAATACGGCGGCGTGGTGGCGTTGGTACACCTGGGCAAAGTCGGCCCCGCGCTCCGTGCACGGCGACGCCGGCGCCCCCTCGGGGATGATCATACGCGCTCCTATCTGTTGTGTTCTGTCAATGACGGCGTGCGCCTCACGGCGCCGTAGACGCGTCGAACATGCTGACCGTGCCGGTGCGCCCCTTGCGCAACTCACGCGCCTGATACGAGACCGACCGCACCACGCAGCCGATCTGGGCGCTGATGCTGCGGCGGCAATCCGGGATGTAGTAGTTCGGGCTGCCGTCACTCACGTCGTTGCTGTTCACGAACACCCGGCCCGTCCGTTCGTCTACCGCGACCGCGCCCGGCCCGGAAACGACGCGCCATGTTCCACGCGTATGTCCATCGCGCGCATCGAGTATGCTGATCGTCGCGTCGCCCCCATTGGACACGAAGACGCGATTACGCCCGACATCGACCGCCGCGCCGTAGGGCTGGTAGCCGACGGCCGTGGTACGCAGTAGCCGGCCGGAACGCGCGTTGAGCACGCTGACCTGTCCCGCCATCGCCCTGGTTGTTACCCATGTTCATAGCGAACACACGCCCCGTGGCCTCGTCGACGACCATATTGTTTGGATCCTGGCCGACGCTCGTTGTGTGCAGCAGATGTCCCGTGCGGCCATCGAGCGTGCTGACGGTGCTGAACATACGGCAGTAGCCTTCAGGCTTAGCGCAGCCCGCCGAACCGGCACCCGAGTCGCCCATGAACACGCGATCACGCCGTGTATCCACGGGCACCGATAGCGGCGCGAGTCCGACGGTTGTGGTCCACAGGATGTTACCGTCGCGCGTATCGAGCGCGACCGCGCGCCCCGTTCCGCTCTTCGCGTGACCGATGGCAATGAGGCGCCCATGACGCTCATCGACCACGGTGGCGATTGGGGAGAAGCCGAGGGGGATCGCCCTGATGGGGCGCGCGGTCGTCGCGTCGAGGATTTGCAGGCGGCCGTTCGGCATGCTTGGAGGCCCTCCGTTCGGTTGGTCGAGGAAGACATGCCCGGTCGCGTGGTCGATGGCCAGCGTGAATGACGCTCCCGCGAGGGGAACCTTCCGTATCTCTCGCCCAGCGCGCGTATCGACAACACTCAAACTGTCGCCCGTGCGCCGCCAGGGCGCCGCCTCGTTCAGGACAAATGCACGGCCGCGCCGCTCGTCGACGACCATCGCGTGGGGGAACATGCCGATGGGTATGACCCGTTGCAGGGCTCCGCTCCTCGCGTCCAGCACGTCAATCGACCCCGGCCCGCTGCCGTCGTTGTAGTTGACGGCGAAGACATGCCCGGCGCGCGCGTCGACCGCGAGGATCATCGGGTCTCGTCCGGTCGTCACGACACGCATGGCGTCCGTCGTGGGCTGGACCAGGACGGCCGACCCGCCGGCGATGGCCGCGACAAGCGCGACAAGGCTAATAATTGCTCCGCGCACTCTCATATGTACTCTCCTCATCAAGGCGACGCCGGCCAGCCAGAGCGTCAGTGCGGCGGCCAGCAACACGAACATGCCCGGCGCCAGCATCACGAGCGCGCCCAGGACGTTCGCGGCCGGTATGGGGTCCCGGAACACTGCGCGGGCCAGGCGGCGCATCAGACCATAGTCGACCACGAGGCTGTCGGTGTGGCGGGAGACGGACACGATGGCCGTCGCCAGAACGTCGGCGCCGAACCACGCGCCGCCGAGGGCGCCGAGCGCAAGCGGGGCGGCCAGCGCGCGCAGCGGCCATGGCACGCCGCGTCGCGCTCGGTGGATGGAGCGCGCCAGTTGGCCCGCATCGCCGTAGCGGCGCACCGCCTCCGCCCCGGCATCCTCGTCCGCGCTCCCCGCCGCGCGCAGGTGCGCCGCGAGATCGTCCAGGTTGCCGCGCACCTCGGCGACGATGGCCCGCGTCTCCTCCGGAGTTAGGCGTAAGTCCCGCTCCAATGTCCCTAGATACGCCTCCGTGGCTACCCCTATCACCCGCGTCTCGTCTGTCGCGTCATAGGTGGGCGGCGCGTGCGTGGCCGGGGACCAATCGATACTCATGGCATCACGAACTGAATGCGCCACGGGCCAACAACGGCGCGGTGGCGTTGCACTGGCCAGGACTGTTGCGAGTACACGACAAAGCTCCGGACAGTGAGCGTGAGGCGCGTCCCACGCGGTAGCGCTGCAGTGGCGGACTCGGGCCCGCAGTGCGCGCCGCCATGATTGACGGAGAGGCGCGGCGAAGAGGACACTGTCTCGATGGGTTGCCCGTGTGCGTCGGCCAGGTCGGCGTTGAACGTGGCGATAAACCATCCACGGGGGACCACGGCCGGTGTCGCATCGACCGTGTAATCGATCATCGTGGAGGTGAGACCGCGCAGCACACGGGTTAGATTGACTCTGACGCCGTGCGCGCTGACGACGATGAAGGGATGTGCGCCGCCGGTCAACCGCCGCCACGGCGCGAGATTGACTGGCACATGGACGGTCTCGCGCGCCGGCGAGCTGTTGTCGCCGCCGAATTGGACCACGGCCTCACGGGCATCGGACCGCAGTGGCGCGAACTGGGCCAAGCCCTGCCATGCCGTCCGCCAAGGCATCAACTGCTGAATGATCCGTCCGGGTTGTGGATGCCCGCTTTGGGCGGACACGTTACACGGCGTGCAGTCCGCGATGTCATAGCTCCGGCCCTGATCGTCGATGAGGCTCGGCGCCGGCTCGCCATCGCGCGCCGCATCGGGGACATGGAACTGCGCGTACGTCGCCGTGCGATCCGCGAAGACGCTATCAACGACGATCGGGCCGCTGGGTTGGCCGGGCGCTGGCTGGAAACGCAAGCCCGCAGCCAGCAGGGCCGCGCGTCCCGGGATGGACACGGGCCGAGGAACAGCGTGCGGGACCGTGCCCAGAAGGGCGAAGGCCAGGACAAGGTCGGCCAACACCACGAGCCCGGCGCCCATGCCGGCACGACGCCAGCGCACGCGCGTCATCCCGCACAGCACAACCATGCCCAGCCAGAGCGACAACCCCGCCGCGGACAGTAATCCCACGCCCGGCCCCAGGAGATTGACAGCGACAAGGATATTGCCCAACCACCACCCTGTCCCTCCCGTCATGATTGTGTTCGCCAGGGTGTGAGCGCTCCCATAGTCAACCATCAATGTATCCGTATGGCGGACGAGGGCGATAATGGCGGTCAGCAGCGCATCCCCGCCGAGCAGCACTCCCGTCAGGCCGCCGGAAACGAGCAACAGGGCCAGCACTTGTAGCGGGAGCGGCGCGCCGCGCCGGGCCCGCTGGATGTCGCGCGCGAGGTCACGCGCGTCATCGAAGCGGCGCACCGCCTCCGCCGCGGCCTCATCCGCCGCGTAGCCCTGCGCGCGTAGGTGCGCCGCGAGGTCTTCCAGATTGCCGCGCACCTCGGCCATGACCGTGCGTGTTTCCTCGGGGTCCAGCTTCAGGCCCTGTTGCAGCGTGCGCAGGTACATCTGGTACGTGTCCATCATTCTCCTCCTCCTGCGACACCGGCGGAGGGCGCGCGGTGGGGGGCCAGACGCCCAAGCCGCCAGCGCATCTCCATCAGTCGCCAGGTCAACCGTGCGCGGCGGCGCTGGCGACGACCGCGCGCGCTGAGCGTGTAGGCGCGGCGGGGCCCACGCGGCCCCGGCCGCCAGCGCGCGTCTAGCAGCCCCTCGATCTCCAGCCGGTGCAGCGCCGGCAGCAACGCCCCTTCCGGTAGGTCGGCGATGCCGGCGCCGCGCGCGAGGTCTTCCACGCGCCGCGCGAGCGCGAAGGCGTCCATCTCGCGCTCGGCGAGTAGGGCCAGGGTCAGGCGGCGCGCGTCGCCGCGCCGCAACAGCGTGCGCAGTTCGGCGCGCGGGCGAACGTGCCCAGGCGGCGGGGCAATGGGCTGAGCCAGGGCGGCTTGCACGCGCGGCCACAGCGACGGCGGGGGCCACAACTCCCCGGCCTCCTCGCGCAACGCCGCGCGGAGTTGGGCCTCTATGGTTCCATCATCCTTCGTCATGCGCGATACCTCCGTCGTCCCTGTTCATGCTCAACGCCGTTTCATCCACTACATCGGGCACGCCCCGTTCGCGCAAGCGCCGCAATGCCTGGTGGAGCGTGGCGCGGACCGTGCCGGAGCGGCAACCGAGCGCCGTCGCGATCTCCTCAAGCGAGCAATCGGCGTAATAGCGCAGCACCACCATGGCGCGCTGGCGCGGCGCCAGGGCCGCGACGGCCGCGCGCAGGTCGGCGCGCGCTTCGGACGCTTCCAGGACGGTCTCCGGCCCCGCGACTGCGTCGCGGTGTTCCAGGGCTGCGTACTGGACCGGCGGCAACGTCTCCAGGGGTACCGCTTGCGCGCGCCTGCGGTCGTTTAGGCTGAGGTTCGCCGCGACACGCCCGAGCCATGAGCGCAGCGGCGCGGGGGCGAGGCTCGGCAGCCGTTGCGCGAGGATCAGGAACGTCTCCTGGGCCACGTCCTCCGCGCGCGCCGTATCCCGCACGATCAGGTAGCTCGTGCGGTAGACGTGGGTCGCGTGCAGTTCAAAGAGGACATCGAACGCATGAGCGTCGCCCCGCTGATACGCCAGGATCGCCGCCGCTTCGTCCACATCATCTCCTTCGCGCTACCCGTGTTGTCCACCTTCCACTATGTAACACACCTGGGAGCGACGAAATGTTTAGTCTCATCGGCAATGGGCCACAATGAGGCGCCGGATTCCCGCTCAGGGGGCCAGCCGGTCGATGCGCCACGACCCCTCGGGCTGGTGGGTGTAGCGTAGGCGGTCGTGCAAGCGGCTGGGGCGGCCCTGCCAGAACTCGAAGGCGTCGGGCGCGACGCGATAGCCGCCCCAGTGCGGCGGCGCGGGGATGTCGTCGCCGGGATACTGCTGCTCCAGGTCGCGCAGCCGGTCCTCTATCTCCGCGCGGCCCGTGATGACGGCGCTCTGGGGCGAGGCCCACGCGCCGAGGCGGCTGCCGCGCGGCCGGCCGCGGAAGTAGCGGTCGGTGTCGTCGCGTGACACCGGCGCGACCGCGCCCGTGATGCGGATCTGCCGCTCCAAGGCCGGCCAGAAGAAGACGAGGGCCGCGACGGGGTTTTCAGTCAACTCGTGTCCTTTGCGGCTCTCGTAATTCGTGTAGAAGACAAAACCGCGCTCGTCGTAGTCCCTGAGCAGGACGATACGGGCGGACGGCTGGCCGTCGGCCGTGGCAGTGGCGACGGTCATGGCGTTGGGGTCGGGGATGTCGGCGGCCTGGGCGTCCGTGAACCAGGCGTCGAACTGGCGGAAGGGGTTGGGATCGGCGCCGGCCTCATCGAGCGCGCCGCGCGTATAATCATCGTGTCTCTGCAAGCTGCACATAATAAACTGATACCTCACGCAAACGAACTGAAATCTCTATAGCCTACACAATCAGCATGGCATACTACGGCTATGACCGCATTGGATGACGCGACAGCACAACGGCTCCGGCTGTACTTCGGTGACCGCCTGGCCGCGTATGGCGACGACCCGCGCGGCGTCGACTGGCACAGCGCCGCCGCGCAGCAGGCGCGCTTCGACGCGCTTCTCACGATTGGTCTAACCGAGGGCGCCACGGTCCTCGACGCGGGCTGCGGGCTCGGCCATCTCTACCCATATCTCCAGGAGAAAGGGATAGCCGTCTCGTACACAGGCTGCGACCTATCCGGCGCGCACATCGCGCGCGCACGGGCGCTGTATCCACACGCGCGCTTCGTTGCCGCCGACGCGGCGCGTATCGTGGCCGCTGAAACGTTCGACTATGTCATCGCCTGCGGGCTATTGCATCTGCGTGTGCCGCGCTGGGGACGCTGGGCCTGGACGCTCGTCCGCGCGCTGTACGCGGGCTGTCGCAGGGGGCTCGCCTTTACCGTCCCGCAACGCGGGTATGGACACCCGCCGGCGCTGGCCACGGTCGACCCGGCCGACTGGTCGGCGCGCCTGCGGGGGCTGTGTCCTGATGTCGCCACGACGACGCTCGCGCCGTGGGGCGACGCCGTATTTTTCTTGCATATTTTTCTTGCATAGAAGCGTGCAAATTGAAGAAAGGTAGCCTATGCGGGTCTTGATGATCACCAAAGCCCTGGTCGTGGGCACGTACCAACGCAAAGCCGAAGAGTTGGCGCGCCTGCCGGGCATGGAGCTGACCGTCGCGGTCCCGCCGTACTGGCGCGAAGGGGCGCACCACATTACCCTGGAGCGCACGTATACCACGGGGTATGAACTGGTGACGTTGCCGATGGTCCTCAACGGGCACTACCACGCCCATTTTTATCGGGACCTGGATCGGCTGATCGCGCGCGTCGCCCCGGACGTCATCCACGTCGACGAAGAGCACTACAACGTCGCCACGCTGCAGGGCATGCGCCTGGCGGATCGGCGCGGCATCCCAGCGCTGTTCTTCGCTTGGCAGAACATACCCAAGCGCTACCCGCCGCCCTTTTCGCTGATCGAGCGCTACACCTTGCGCCACGCGGCCTACGCCATCGCGGGCAATCAGGACGCCGCCGACATCATCCGCGCCAAAGGCTATCACGGTCCGATCGCCATCATCCCCCAGTTCGGCATTGACCCTGAGTTATTCACGCCGCGCGAACAGTCTGACGCCGCCCCTTTTACCATCGGCTTCGTGTGCGGCCCAGGACGGTTGACTCCAGTCAAAGGGTTGCATGTGTTGCTGGAGGCCCTCGCAGGGGTCGACGGCGCGTGGCGGCTACAGGTGATCGGCGATGGCGCGAGCCGCGACGACTGCGAGCGGCTGGCCGAGCGGCTGGGCATTGGGACGCGCGTGGCGTTTCTGGGCGTGCGGCCCTCGACCGCGATGCCGGAGATCATGCGCGCGTTCGACGTGCTCGCCGGCCCCTCGCTGACCACGCCGACGTGGAAGGAGCAGTTCGGGCGCATGCTGGTCGAGGCCATGGCCTGCGGTGTCGCGGTCATCGGGTCCGACAGCGGCGAGATCCCCAACGTCGTTGGCGCCGCTGGCGTGATCGTCCCTGAGAGCGACAGCAAAGCGCTGCGCGCCGCCATCGTGCGCCTGCGCGATGACCCCGCCGAACGCCGGCGCTTGGCGGAGAGTGGCCGCGCGCGCGCGCTGACGCTTTTCACGCAGGAAGCGGTGGCGCGGCGCACCTACGCCGTCTACCAGGAGATGCTGGAGGGAACGGGGCGGCGCGCACCCCGCCGATGATCCCTTTCCTACGACAGCAAGCGCGCATAACGACCGAATAGGGGCATGCGCCCCAGGATTTCCTGCTCGGCCGGACCAAGGACACGCGTCAAGCGCAGACCGAGCAGGACTACTATAGCTCCGATAGGCGCGCTCACGAATATACCATAGCGTTGTAGCGCCCATAACGTCAGGACGGTTGCCGCGGTGACCACTCCCATTTTTTGTGCCGCTCGAGTGAGTCCTAATGTTCCGAGGCTACGTCGAAGCGCAATCAAAACAATCGTCCCGTTAAGCACCTCAGACGCGACCGTTAGGGCAGCCGAGGCTAGGTACGAGAAGTGGGGGATGAGGATTAGATTCAACGAAACATTGAAGACCAATGTTACCACGAAAGCTATCGTCACAACCCGCTGCTTGTGCAGGGCATAGAGCGCGTTGTAGAGCAACGTGAGCAGCAAAATACAGGGGTAAGTCCACACCAGGATAGCCATCGCAGGCGCGGCCATGGGCGCCTGCGCCAGGTCGTTGGGCCTCATGATGACGCTAAGGGCCACATGTGCGTAGAACGTCACAAAAATGGCGATTGGCACACCGAACACCAACGCTAGAGTCCCCGACGTACGCATGAGGCGTGCCAGTGCGGCGTGCGACTCTGTAGCTACGCGCGTGAAAGCCGGTAGAACGGCCGCGTTGATGCTACTGACGAAGATCGCGACTAAAATATCTAGGGGACGATAGGCCGCGATGTACTCGCCCACTGGCTTGCAAATGTGCTTGTGCCCGCAACCACTGAGAACGAGCAGAATCTGCCGATCGGCGTAGTTGTACAAGATGTTGGTCAGCACGAGTACAGCGAATGGTATACCAGTTCGGATAAGCTGCGGCCACCACGCGAGATCAAGCTCGAATCGACGCGGTAGGAAATGCGTGTAGATCAACCATATCTGCACTAGCGCGTTTGCGGTCGTCACCACTGTCAAGGCGATAACCAACCCGAGTACTTGCTGGCCGAAAAACACCAGCAAGATGCCCAAAGACGCTGTCACAAACGATGTAGCCACGTTGATAATGGCACTATAGGAAAGTTGCTCAGAAAACTGAAAGACGAGTTGCGCTGTGTTCGCTACACTTAAAGGGAGCAAGGTGAAGGCATAAATATACGCCGCACTATACAGTGAAGGATCAAGCTGTGCACGAGCTTGAAGCACCACAAGGAGTATGGCCACGGCCGAAACTGTTAGGCGCAACGCGAGCAGGTTGCTAACGTAGCGGTTAGCCAACGTTTTGTTCTGTGCGACATCGCGCACGGCCATACCACTCAGGCCGAGATCGGTGGCGATACCATATAGCCCCACGATCCCAAGAACACCGTAATAGTTGCCCATCAAGCCGCTGCCAAGCACATGGTATGCATACACCACGAAGACGAGCGCAAACGCCTTGACGCCGATATTGGCCGCAGTCAGATAACTCGCGTTGCTCAAGGGGCGTACCCGAGCACGGTCTCTCAGTTGGAGCGCCTGCTCCCCCTCGTTATCTGCCGCCATTTAGCTCCTCTTGAGCATTGCGCGATACCTATCTGGCAAGGGCTCGCATAAAGTCGCCGACTAAAATGTAGTCCTGCACAGAATCACTTGATAAGGGTATCACGTCCTCTCACCAATCGCGGGGCGCACCCCGATCTCTGTACGGCGTTGCGCCGTGTCGCCGCAGGTGCTACTATAATTCTGACTACGGCACACGTATGCCGTGTCTTTTAAGCGCCGCGTTTCGCGGTTCTTCCTTGCTCGGGCCCGTACGCGCCTTGACACCCATGGCGCGCACGACCAAAAGGGTACCATGGCCGGGGCAAACCCAAAAGGAGAGAGGTGTATCCTCGTGCACGACTACGAAGTAACCTATATTCTAAACCCCAACCTCGCGGATGAGGATGTGACGGCGACAACGACGCGCGTGAGTTCGCTCATCACGACAGCGGGCGGTGAGGTGACCGAGTTGAAGCCATGGGGCGGCAAGCGCCGCCTGGCCTACCCGATTGAGCATCACCGCGACGGCTACTACGTGACGACCAAGTTTCGCACGACGCCGCCCGCCGCCTTTGGCCTCGACGGGCAACTTCGGCTCAACGATAACATCATTCGGCACCTGGTCTTCCGCATGGACGACCAGGGTTAATGACACCGTAACCATAGCGCTAGTACTACAACGACGCTTGTGTAAAACCGCCGTTTTCAGCGGCAAATCTCGACCGATGTCGCGGCTATGCTGGCCTTCGGCACCCGTTATTGCTGCCATAAGGGTGTCAAGATCTAGCACAAAAGCGGCTCTTCGTAGCTATTGGAAGAATCCGTCGTTGTAGTACTAGGTTAGTAGCAGGTAAAAGTGCTCTTTGACCGTGCTCTGGTTGTTCAGGATCAATACTAAGGAGGGTCCCGTGGCAGGTACATACAATAGAATTACTATCATCGGTAACCTCGGCCGCGACCCCGAAACACGCATGCTCCCTAGCGGCGACTCGGTGACCAGTTTCACGGTCGCTACGACCGAGCGGAGCAAGAACGGTGATGTGACGACGTGGTTCAACGTGAGCGCGTTCGCCAAACTCGCCGAGGTCTGCGAGAAATATTTGCACAAGGGCAGCTACGTCTACATTGAGGGTCCGCTGACGCAGCGCGAGTACACCAACCGTGAGGGCCAGGTTCGCCAGAGCCTCGACGTGCGCGCCCGCGAGATGCGCATGCTCGACAAGGCCGGAGAGAACCGGGGCGACTACGGCGGTGGCGATTTCGCCGCGCCGGCCGCGAGCGGCGGCTCCAGCCGCCCCGCTCCCGCCGCGACGTTCGACGACAACAATAACATGGATGATATTCCGTTCTAGCCACCAGCAGTCAGCGATCAGCGATCAGCTAGTTACCCGCTGACAGGACCGTTGATTCCGAACAAAAGGCTGACGGCTGATTGCTGATCGCTGACTGCTTAGGAGAAAATATGTCTAACACACCATCCGACGCCAACGACGAGAGCCAGGATTACCGCGAGGCTGTCGGCCCCGAGCCGGCGACGCGCCCGACCGAGGACATGGCGCAGTCTCCCGAGACGGTGACCGCGCAGACTGATCCGCCATCGCGCGTGGCCGCTGAAACGATGGCCGCCCCCGTGATGCGCGCCCCCCTGAACTCGAATATCGGCCAGCCAGCTCCCGGCCTGGGGCACGGCACGGCCCCGATCGGCTCGGCGTCGCCGAGTCAATACCGCGACCGTGATCGGGACCGTGGGCCGCGCACCGGCGGCTATGGCCGCCGTGACAGCGCTGGCGGCGGCGGTCGTGGTGAGCGCGGCGCGTTCGGCCGCCGCAAGGTCTGCGGCTTCTGCATGGACAACATACAGTACATCGACTATAAGGATACAGCGCGCCTGCGCCGCTTCCTGTCCGAGCGTGGTAAGATCGAGCCGCGCCGTAAGACGGGGACATGCACTAAGCACCAGCGCTGGCTTACGACCGCCCTGAAGCGCGCGCGCCAGCTCGCGCTCCTTCCGTACACCGCCGATCATGTGCGTTTCATGGGACGATGAGCAAGAACATGGCTGACCCCACCCCTTCCTCCGCTTCCTCTACTACGTCGAGTAGACCGCGCGCCACCGCTGGTGGCGGCGCGGTCCCACCGGTTGGTACGGCGCGCCGGGCCGCGCCGCCGCGGCGGCCCGCGCAAAGCGTACGCCTCGCCCGCGAGGCGCGGCAGCAGCGCCTATGGTATTCCATTCTCTTCGCCGTCGTCGCCTTGATTGTCCTCACGCTGATCGGCGGCGCCCTGTGGGAGTACGTCATCTATCCAGGTCAGGCGATCGCTACGGTGAACGGGCAGTCTATTCGAACCGACTCCTTCAACCGTTTCCAGAAGTTCGAGACCACGCTGCTCACCAATCAGAGCAGCCAATTGCAGGCGCAGATCTACCAATTGCAGGCCGATACAAAGAACGCGGCGGCCAACGTGCAATTGATCCAGCAACTGCAAACGCAGCAGACGACCGTGGCCGGCAACCAGCAGAACGTCCCGGCCTATACGCTCTCGCAGATGGAGCAGGCGCTGGAACTACAGCAGGCCGCACGGAAGATCGGCGCGCAAGCGACGACCGTGCAACTCGACGCTCAGATGGCCACACTGCGCAAGCAGAGCGGTTACGCAAGCCTTGTCTCTGGCACAGGTGTACAGGACGGAGATATCCGCACCTATTTTGCCACGCCCGCTGTCGTACAGCAGAACGTCACCAAGCACTATCAGGGGACAGTTGCTAAGACGGAGCCGGAGGCTAAGGCGCGCCACATCCTGGTTACCGCGCAGAACAAGACACTGGCCGATAACCTGGCGGCGGCGATCAAAGCCAATAATGGCGCCACCTTTGGCGCGCTAGCCCAGAAGTACTCCATCGACAACGGGACCAATGGGACACAGATCTCCAAGCTGCCCAAGGCACAGCAGGCGCAGGCGCTGGCAGCCCAGAAGCAGAGCAGCGCCTACAACGGTGGTTGGCTGCGTGACCCCAGTCAACCGTTCGTGTCCAATCAGCCGTCGTGGCTGACGCCGCAGACGCAGTTCGTGCCCGAAGTGCTCAACGCTGTCCTGAGCATGAAGCCGGGCGAGGTACGCGTCGTCAAGAGCCAGTACGGCTACCATGTCATCCAGGTCACCGCGCGCGCGACGCACACGCTGACCACGGCCGAACGCGACGCGATCCTACAGCAGAACGGGCAGAAGGGCTATCAGGCCTGGTTCACGAGCGCGACCGACGCGACCAAGAACCGCGTCAGCCCTCCGGACCCGAACGCCCAATTCCCGCCCGCGACCCCGGTGGGTCAGTAGCCTGAATTGTATGGTACGTCGTGACCAACGGTAAGATCCGGCTGGCCCTCGTGTTCGGGGGCCAGTCGGCCGAACACGATGTATCGCTCTCGTCGGCGCGTTCGGTCATGGCCGCTGTCGACCCGGCGCGCTACGAAGTGTTGCCCATTGCCATCACGCCCGGCGGCGAATGGCTCGTCGGCGCCCCGGCCGTCGGCCTACTTGGGCCGGTTGACGGCGAAAGCTCCGGCGCTGCCACGTCAACGACTCCGGTAGCGCCGGATCACGACGTAGCCAGCATCGCGCGCGTTCTTTCGCCCGTCGAGCCGCGTGGTGGACTGGGCGGCAGGCGGCCTATCGATGTCGTGTTTCCCTTGCTGCACGGTCCACACGGCGAAGACGGCACTGTGCAGGGTTTGTTCGAATTGGCCGGCGTGCCCTACGTCGGCGCGGGCGTGGCCGGCTCGGCCGTGGGCATGGACAAGATACTGATGAAGAATCTGTTCGTGCAGGCCGGGCTGCCTATCGTCCCGTTCATGGCGCTGACCCGCGCCGATTGGCGGCGTGAGCCGGAGGCCATCGCGGCGCGCGTAGCGGACACCATCGGCTATCCCTGCTTCGTCAAGCCGGCCAACATGGGCTCCTCGATTGGCATCAGCCGTGTCGATGAGCCCGACGGCCTCCCCCATGCGCTCGACGAGGCGGCCCGGCACGACCGGCGTCTGCTAGTGGAGCGTGGGGTGCGCGCGCCGCGTGAGCTCGAATGCGGGGTCCTGGGCAACGACGAACCCGCCGCATCGGTCGTGGGCGAGATACGCGTGCGCGACGCGGCCTTCTACGACTACGACGCCAAGTATCAGCCCGGCGCCAGCGATCTGGTGATCCCCGCCGACGTGCCGTCCGCGCTTGCTGAACGCGTGCGCGACGCGGCTCGCCGCGCTTTCTTGACCATAGACGGCGCGGGCATGGCCCGCGTGGACTTCTTGCTTGGCGGCGATGGCGGCCTCTACATCAGTGAGATCAACACGATCCCCGGCTTCACGCCGACGAGCATGTTCCCGCTGCTGTGGGCGGCCAGTGGCCTGCCCTATCCCGCCCTCATCGACCGCCTCGTCGAATTAGCATTGGAGCGCCATCAGGGATGACAAAATACATCACGTTCATGACGGATTTCGGGACCCGCGATGACTCGGTAGGCTGTTGTCATGGGATCATGCTGGGCCGCGCGCCGGACGCGCTGATCATTGACATAACGCATGAGATCCCCCCGTACGACATCCGGCGCGGGGCGCTGACGTGGCGCAACGTGCTGCCCTACATGCCGGTCGGCGCGCACGTCGGCGTGGTCGACCCAGGGGTGGGGACGGCGCGGCGGCCGGTCGCGCTACGCGTCGCGCGCGGCGATATATTGGTGGGGCCGGACAATGGCCTGCTCGCATCCGGCGCCGAGGCGCTGGGCGGAATCGTCGCGGCGGTTGAGTTGGCGAACGACCAGTTCATGCTCTCGTCGCGCTCCAACACCTTCCATGGCCGCGATATCTTCTCGCCGATGGCCGCCGCGCTGGTCAACGGTCATGACCTGAGCGCCCTTGGCCCCGCGCTCGACCCGGCTACGCTGGTCACGCTGACGCTGCCGGAGCCGCGTTGGGCGGGCGACGCGCTGCACTGCGCCGTCTCTTATGTCGATCGCTTCGGCAATCTGCGCCTGAACACGGACGAGGAGCCTATCGTTCACTGGAACGTGCGCGAGGGTGACCTGATCGCGGTGGATCTCGCGGGGCAGACGCTGCGCATCCCCTACGCGCGCTCCTTCGGCTTGGTCGACGCGGGGCAACCGGCGCTCATCGTCGACTCCTACCGCCGCTTGATGCTTGCCGTCAACCAGGGCGACGCCGCTACGCGCTACGGCGCCGCTATTGACGCGCCGGTCGTGCTGCGCCGGCAATAGCCCGCGTCATTCTTCCGTGCCTTGCTGCCGCAACAACGCCTGCAATGCCGCCTCCGCTTTGTTTGTCAATCGAGCAGCGCCCGACCGTAGTGCGGAGTTGGGCGTGACCGCAATTCATTGAGCACGCGTTCCTCGGTCCGCACCGGCACGACGTACACGGGTAGGCCATCTTCGACTTGTATGTCGACAAGGCGGTCGATGATTAAATCCATCACTTCGTCCGGATCATCTATATCAACGGTTGCCACCACATATGTCCCGCTTGGGTCGTCTCCTTGCCCTACCGCGAAGCTAGTTGTGGGATAGCGTCCCTTGATCATGTCCTCTAGCTCGTTGACGGCCTGCTGAATGCGTACATCAAGATCGTCCGTTTGTTCTACACTCATGTTTATACCCTTCTTATTTCCGGCTGATGACATCGAGGAAATCGCGTGTCGATTTGAGCATGCGCGCGGCTCGCGTCTGGCCGACGCCATCCGTTTGATAGTCAGCGATTTGACGAAGCGCGATTCCTCGCGATAAAACATCGCGCAACAGTGCTGGATAAATCTTACGCCGATTGATACTCTAGTTTTCGCTAACAAGGGGGCAATCGGGAGGGCTTTGGTAGGATAGGGGTGCTGACACCATATCGTCCGGAAGGAGCCTCCCGATGCCACCCGCAGTCTATCGCATGATGACCCTC
>JAABUV010000898.1_pt1 | contig 44463 bp, 51 predicted proteins | sample 5559971 | NCBI WGS metagenome assembly JAABUV01 (sample SAMN10711881, study PRJNA513362) | rock metagenome | isolation source: Antarctica rocks | place: Antarctica: Victoria Land, Knobhead nord | collected 2015-12-19 | reverse complement strand
GCCGGCCAGGGTCCTGATTTGGCGCCCGCCAAATTAGGCAAGAGCGGGCGCGCCGCGGCGCTCGCCGCGGCGGGCGCGGGCGGAGCGCCTGCCAGCGCCTCCAACAGCGCCGGGGGCGGCGGCGGCGACGAGGCGCAGCGCGGCGCGTGGCTGCGCGCGTCCGCCGTGCTGGCGGCTGCCGGCGCCTGGATGCGCGACGCGCCGACCGACGACCTGCCGGCAGTGGAGGTGCAGCCCGCATGCCCCCGTGTCGGCAGGAGGGTGCGGGTCGGGAACGGCACAGAAGCATGCGCTTGGTTCTCACAGTTGAAGCCCGGCGCTGACGCCGAGCATGCACCAGCATGCTCGCTACGTGCGGCGCACGCGCGCTGGGACCACCAGCTTGCATGTTGCGCCCAGGGGCGCACGCTGCGCAGTACGCGCATATTTACCAGCGTTTGACGTTGCACCCCGTGCACCTGCGCACCGGCCCGCGACCTCCCAACCAGCGCCCTGCCTGCCTCTGGCCCGCGGCCCGCGCTCGCTCGCGCACCCTGCGCACCGCCCTCATACCCTCCCTTCACCTGGGCCATGCGCGTTTCCAGGCTGCCGCGCGCGCGCACCTCGATGCCTGCCTGGCGGCCGTGCCGGCGGGCGCCGCATGCAGCCTCAGCGTCGGGCGCCGGGCGCCGCCGAGCGCGGGCGCCGCCGCAGGCAGCCCCGGTGTGCCCGGCGGCGGGGCGGACGCCATCGCCATGGTGCTCCTCAGCCGCTGCGAGCGGGGGCGGCCCCCGCTCGTTCTAGAGCTGGACGTCTCGGCCAGCGAGCAGGTGCGGCCCTTTTGTCCGGCAGCTGCGCGCTGGCTCATTCCAGGGGCCTCACCTTCGCAGGTGCGACACAGGCATCAGAGCCGCGCCAGCGCAGGGCCCGGCCCACCGTCCCGCGCCGCCCGGCCCAGAGCTACGTGAGGCAGTCGGCAGGCAGGCGCTGGCAGTGCGCCGAGCGCAACGCCGCCTGCGTGTTTGATAACAGGCTGTTTGCTCACAGCTGCGAGCGCGAGCAGCCAAGAGCATGGCTGCGGCTGCATGCGTGTTCCAACTCGCGCTGAAACCTGCCGGCGCGCGCCCAGGATGCGGGCGCGGCGGCGGAGCTGGCGGCGGTGCTCGACGGCAGCGCGGCCAGCATGGCGGCCGCGGCGGCCGGCGCCGACGGCGCCGCCAGCGTCGCGCCGGGCGCGGCCGGCGTGCGGAGCGCGTGGTGGCGCGCGCGCGCCGCGCTCGACGCCCGCCTGCGCGCGCTGCTGCAGCGCCTGGACGCGGACTGGCTGGGGCCCTGGCGGTGCGCGCGCGCGCCCGATAGGGTCAGGGCCCAGCAGCTGGCGCGCGCGCGCGGCGCGCGGGCGCACGCGCGCCGCGCTTAGAGGGCGCTGCCTAGCGCTGAGAGGGTGCTGGCGCTGAGACCTGTGCTGTGAGGGTGCCGTGCTGACAGGGCGCCGCCCGCAGCAGGTGCCTGCTGCTGGGCCCTGTGGCGGACCCGGTGGCCGCGCGCGCCCTCGACGCCGCCGCCGCAGCCGCTGCTGCGGAGGCCCGCGCTGGCGACGGCATGCCAGGGCTTTCAGACCCTGACGGGCCCCTGCCCGAGCTGTGGCGCGTGGTCGCGGCGGGCGCGGGCGCGCTGAGCGACGCGGAGCTAACGCGCGCCGCGGGCGAGCTGCTGCGGCTGGGCGGCGCGCCGGCCGCCCCGCAGCGCGCGGCGGCCGCGGCCGCCCGCCTGCGGTGCGCCCCGCCCCAGCCCTGCGCCGACTCGCCAGCTGCAGCCGCCGTGTGCAGCGCGCAGCAGCCGGGGCGCGCGGCAGCCAGGCCTGCCGTGCAGGTGCAGTGCGCTGGACAGTGGGCGCGGGGCCGTCCCTCGAGCAGTGAGTGCACGATGCGCGCGCCCAGTAACAAGCCGGCCGCGCGCAGGTCTGCGTGGACAGAGGCGGCGCGCGCGGGCTGCCCCGCGTCGCCGCCCGCGCCCCTGCGCGACGTCAGCAACGCGCCGCGCACGCCTGCAGCCTGCAGGACGCCCGCCGCCTGCAGGACGCCCGCCGCCTGCAGGGCGCCCGCGGCCGGCGGCGCGTGCGCAGGCGCGGACTGGCTGCAGGCGGATGTGGAGCTCCTGCGCGGCAGCGGCCCCGCGACCGGCAGGGGCAGCGCGGCCCTGCCCGGCAGCAGCGACGACTCTGACGGCCCGGCGCCGCCGGCCGCCCGGCGCCCGCGCGGCGCGCGCGCCAGCGCCGCAGAGGCCCAGGACGCCCCGCAGGACGCCCCGCGCACGCGCACGCGCCGCGCGGCCGCAGGGACGGCCGCGCTCGCCGCCCGGGCCCGCACGGGCGCGCGCCGCGTGCAGTTTGCAGAGGCGCCACGTGGGAGCCCGCCGCCAGGCCCTAGCTTGGACCCTAGTTTGGACACTGGCTCGGATCTGGGCGGCGAGCAGGACGCATTGCCGCACACGCCGGCAACGGCGCTTGCGCGCCGCGGCGGCGGTGCGGCCGCCCGCGCTGGCGAACCTCCCGCGGCAGCGGAGGCCCCGCCGCCATGCGCGCCAGCGTCAGCGCCGCGCACGGCGCCCCGGCGCGGCCGCCTGGCGGCGCTGACGGCGCGCGACGCCGACGGCGCCGGCGATTTCGGCCGGGCGCCGCCCGCTACGCCGCGCGCGCCGCTGACCGAGCGGCGGCCGGCCCGCGCGCGCGGCGGCGGCGCGCGCGCCGCGCCCGCGACCGCGCCGCGCCCCGCGCCTGCGACGCCGTTCGTGCTGCGCCGCGCGCCTGCCGGCGCGGTCGACCGCCTGGGCGACCGCATCGGCGCGCTGGCGCTGGAGGGGGGGCCTTGGGAGGCGCGCGCGCCGGCGGCGGCAGACGGGGCCTCCGGCGCCGGCGGCGCCGGGGGCGGCGGGCTGGCGCGGCGGCCGGTGCTGCTGGTGCTGGACGGCGAGCTGCAGGCGCTGCCCTGGGAGAGCCTGCCCGGTCTGCGTGCCCAGCAGTGCGCGCCCGGCTGTGCTTTTGACCCCCCCCCTTCTTCTCACTCAGCTGCCTGCCGCTTCCCTTCTAGCCGCCTGCCACTTGCCTGCCTGCTGCCTGCCCCTTGCCTTGGCCCTGGCCGCCGGCCGCGCCTATGAGAGGGCGTGCGGGGCTGGGGAGTGCTGCGGGCGCCCGCAGCTGCCAGGCGATGCGGCAGCGGCCCGCCGCAGCCGCCCTGGCCCGGTTGGGGGGCGCGCTCAGGGCTGCTCCCGCGCCCCAGGCAGGCGTAAAGAAAACCTCTCTGGTCCAGACGCATGCCTCTCGCAGCGACCTCTGTTGCAAGCCTGGCACAGGGGAGCTGGTCGTGTGTACGCCCTCTGCACGCTCCCGCCGGCGCGGCCTGAGTGGCTGCGCCCCCGCGCGGGCCGCAGGCTATACCATGTGCCAACAAGTCCTAACCTGCTCTAAACCGCCGCGCGGGCCGCAGGCTGTACCGCATGCCCAGCCTGGCGTGCGCGGCGGCCAGCGCGCTGCGCCGCCCGGCCGCGCCGGCCGCGCCCGCCGGCGATGCCGCCCACCGCGACTGCAGTCCCTCCAGGGACCCCCGGGCCGGCCTGCGGGCGCCGGCCGCCGCGCGGCCGGCGCCGGCCGGGGAGCGCGCCAAGCGCGGCGCGCCGCTGCGCGTGGACGCGCGCGAGGCGGTGTACCTGCTGAATCCGTCGGGCGACCTGCCGGCCACGCAGGCCGCGTTCGAGCCCTGGTTCCGCCGGCAGCCGGGCTGGCAGGCGCGCGCACGGCCCTGGAGGCATGCATGCGCCTTTGAGAAAAAAAAAATGTCTAAGGCGCTCCTGTTCTGGGGTGGCGTTCTGACATCGGCCATGCATGGGGGCACTGAGGTCTGAGAGCGCTCGAGCATACCTGCCGTCACGCGGCGCCGCAGCTGTCAGCCGCGTGCGCGCTCGAGGCGGCGGCGGCCGGCCACGCGCCCTGACGCAGCGCGCGCGCGCCCCGGGCGCGCAGGGCAGCGCGGGCGCGCCGGGGCCGCCGGCGCGCGAGCTGGCCGCGGCGCTGGCCGCGCGCGCGCTCTTCGTGTACTGCGGGCACGGCGCGGGCGAGGCGTGGGTGGGCGCGCGCGCGCTGCGCCGGCTGCCGGCCTGCGCCGCCGCGCTGCTCATGGGCTGCTCGTCCGGGCGCCTGGCGCCCGCCGGCGCCTACGAGCCCGCGGGGCCCGTGCTGGCCTACCTGCTCGCCGGTGCGCGCCCCGGCCTGCACCGCGCACTGCGTTGCTTGGCTGCCTGAGGGCACAGATGCTGTGCGGCAGCAGGCGCGTGTTGCTGCCGGCTGGCCACTCTGCGAGCGGGTGCGCTCGCGAGCAGCCAGTGGGCTGCGCGCTCGCCTGGTCGGCTCTCGTGTAGCCCATGGGAAGCGAGCGGCGCCAGACCTGAGCGGTATAAGGGCCTGCTCGCCCCGGGCGCATGCATGCACGCACTGGACGCCCACGCTGCCCTGCCCCGGCCGCGCGGCTGACCCGCCCCAAAACTGCGCGACATGCTGGCGCCTGCCCCGGGCGCGCGTCAGCGCTGCGCCATGCACATGCACACCCCGGGCGGCGGGCCTGTTTGTGGTGGACCCCAAACATACCCTAAGCTTACCCTGAACTCACACAGTCAAGCGGCGCGCGCGCAGGCGCGCCGGTCGCGGTCGCCAACCTGTGGGACGTGACCGACCGCGACATCGACCGCTTCGCGCGCGCGGTGCTGGCGGCGTGGCTGCCGGCGCCCGCGGCCGGCGGCGCCCCTGCCGCGCCCGCGCCAGGAGCGCCGTCCGAGCGCGGGCCTCATGGCGATGAGGACGGCGGTGAGGATGCGGGCGGAGGGCGGGGTTGGGCGGAGGTGGCCGCGGCGGTGGCGGCCGCGCGGGGCGCCTGCCGGCTGCCGCACCTGATCGGCGCGGCGCCCGTGTGCTACGGGCTGCCCTGCGCGGTGGGCTGCTGATCCGGGTGCAGCCGCAGGCGCCCGAGCCGTGCGCTTGTTTGAGTGTGTGTGTGTGAGCAAGGGCGCGTCCAGCAAATTTTAGCGATGCAAATAGATAGAGAGCTTGCTCAGCTTGTCGCTGGGGTCTTAACACAGTTGCGGTCACCACAGCTTCACGTTCAGCAAGCAGCATGTGCACTGCCAGGCAGCTCGACCAGGGAAGCCGAGCCGCTGTGGAACATGGCAGGCCAGCCTCCAGAGTTCCTGCACACGGTTCTGCAGCACTGCAGCGGTTCACCTCTGCTACTCACCTCTACTACCTCATCCCATGCGCAGCACGGGTCTGGCATGAAAAGACTAAAGGCCACTACCTCTAGAACCATACACGCAGCCATCCATCGCCTGTTCTGCTGCCCAGCTGACCGGGCATTTGCACACTGACCTACACCATATGAAAGCACCATATGAAAGCACCTCTAACAGCAGGAACGACGAGACACACAGCGCCACACACGACGACACGACCAGACACGTGATGAAATACATGGCTCCTTCACAGGAAACCACCGGCTGCAGCCGAGCGCCGAATGCACGGGGGGCGCGGCGCGTTTTTGGGATTCAGACAAGCGGCCTGCTGTGCATCCGGCGGCAGCAGGCAGCGAAAACAGCTCACGGACTGACAAGCGGCACCTGCGCGTGCGCCGCGCGCCGCGTGACCGCGCGCTCGCCGCGCAGCAGGCGGCGCGCGGACAGCGCGGCCGCCGCGTTGGCCGCGTTGCCGGGCGCGCGGCGCGGCGGCCCGCCGCCCGCCGCTGACGCGCGCAGCCAGGCCAGCAGCTCCAGCAGGCTGCCGGCCGCCGCGGCCGCGTCCGCGGCGGACGCGACCGCGGCGGCCGCCGCGCGCGCCTCGGCCAGCGTCGGGTACGTCGCGCCGTCTGGCCGGCGGTAGAACTGCGGGGACCAGGCCGCGTCGGCGCCGCGCCGCCGCTCCGCGACGAACCAGCTGGCGCCCAGCTCGCCGCACGGTCGCTCGCGCGCCTCGGGCTTCGCCGCCGCGGCGGCGGCGGCGGCAGCGGCCACGGTAGCAGCGCCCGCAGCGGCGGCGCCTGCTGCGGCGGCGCCCGCTGCGGCGGCGCCCGCTGCAGCAGCAACGCCCGCGGCGGCGGCGCCCGCGGCGGCGGCGCCAGCGCCCGCGCCGGCGGCGCTGCGCGGACGCGGCGGCGGGGATGCTGCGGTCACCTCGCGCCGGTGCGCGCGCCGCCGGCGTACGCGCTCGCCGACGCGCATGTCAAAGCAGGCGGGCGCAGCGCAGACGGTGATGACGCCCCCGCCGGGTGCGCCGCCGGGCCCCGCCTTTGCGCGCCATGCAGCCTCCCACAGCGCGCGCGCCGCGCTGCGCACGCACGGGCCGCCGCCGTCGCGCTCCGCGCCCTCGCCGCCCCCGGATGCGGGCGGGGACGGGGCCGCGCCCCCCGACAGCGGCCGCGCCGGCAGATGCGCGGCGTCGGGGTCGCCGGCGGCAGCGAGCACGCGCTGGACGCCCGCATCCACGCGCTCCTGCCGGCGCAAGGACGCGTGGTCGCTCGCACTTGTCGATCGCACTTGTCATTGCTTTGCGAGAATACCGGGTGGCACTTAAGACGGGCTGCTCACAGTCGCCGCCGTCTCGTTGGAGCGCCCCTCCACGCCACAGAGGCGACAGCGCTCACAGCAGCCTTTGCTTGCGTGCACCTCCAGCAAGCCCAAGGTCCAGCCCGCCAACACGCAGCGACTGCTTTGCTGGCTTTTCTGGCGTGCGCAGCGCCTCTTACAAGCACCAGACACGGCTGAAAGCAGCGCAGCCCTGCCCTAGAGCCCCCCGCGCGCTGGCGCCGGCGCGCCTGCAGCTCGGCGCGCTCGTGCGGTGGCAGGAACGCAAAGCCGGCCGCGGCGCTGCACAGCGCGCCCAGCGCGGCGGGCGCGAGGCCGAAGCCCGCGCCCGCCAGCGCCAGCTCGCGGCTCAGGCTGGTTCGGAACACGCCCGCGTCGTCGGTGCACAGGCACACCGGGTGGCCTGCGCGGCGCGCGCGCTCGCGCTCAGCGCCGCTGCACGCGTTACCGCTTGAAAGAAGACAGTCGCACACGGTTCGACGCTCTGGCAGCAAGACCAACTTGCTCACGCTCTTTGCTCAGCGCAGCTTGAGCAGCTCTGTAGGGCTGCGCGAGGTACGGGCAGGCGTGGCCACCCAGCGCACGCTGCCACTGCACCACTTCTAGGGGCTACCGCGCGGGGCCAAGCGCCGCAAGCTGGGCGCCGCACCCGCGCGGTGCAGCGCGGCAAAGTGGTGGTTACGCAGCGCGCCGACGCTGCGCGTGACCAGGTTGGAGGTGAGGCAGAGCTCGACCGGCGTGCGCGCCGCGGCCAGCGCGGCCTCCAGCGGCGCATCCAAATAGCACATGTGGCCGAGCCGCTCCGGGCGCAGCGCCAGCATCGCCGCCGTCTCATCCGGGTTGAACACCTGCGCGGCGCCGCGCGCCCGGCTGCAGCGGGCCGCCGCTGGGAACGCGCAGCGGAGCGGGGTGCGGGGGCCCGGCCGCCCGCGCAATTCGCGAACGCGGCGGCGCGCTGCCATGAAAGAGTCGCGGCGGCGCTGTGCCATAGAAGAGTCGCGGCGGCGCTGTGCCATAGAAGAGTCGCAGCCCCTAACCGTCACTGCGTGGTTTTATGTACGCCTTGAGCGTGCAGGTGTCTGACTTAGGCGAAGCCAAGTGGACAAGCACCCGCGGGCGCGCGCGCGCGCCTCGGCGGCGTGCAGCGTGATGGGCAGCCCGAGCGCGCGCGCGCGGCGCAGCGCCGGCTCCCACGCGGCCCACGCGCCGACCGCCGGGTCGCCCGACAGGTCCACGCCGACCACGCCGCGCCCCCGCAGCGCCGCCGCAAGCTCCACCGTCTCGAGCGCCGCGGCCGCGCCCTCGCGCCGGTCGATACTCAGCAGCAGCCGCACCGTGGCGCCCGCGCCGCCTGCGCGGCGGCGCGCGGCGCGCTCGGCGGGCCGGCCAGGGCCGCGCGCCGGCCCGGCGCTGAGCTGGGGCGGCGACAGCGGGCTGGGCGGGCGGCGCGCTCAGCAGGCCGGGCCTGCAGCCGGCCCAGAGCGCGCGCCAGCCCAATGCTGAGCCCAAATGGATGACAGCGCACCCGCACGTGCCCGCAGGTGACGGTCAGCGTACTGGCCGCCAATTGCTCCCGGCCCTCTGCTGCTGCTACTATTGAATTTATTTGTGAGCCGTGGCAGGTCAGACCAGGCCGACAACGTCTGGTCTGACCCCGGCTCCTTCCGCGCAGCTGTCACGAGCAGGCTAGCTGTATAGGAGCGGTGCGGCGCTGGCGCGCCTGCCCCAGACTTGCCCGCCTCGTAGTCGGCCAGGCCCGCCAGCACGGCCTCCGCGTAGGAGCGCTTCGTCATTCCGTGCTCCGGCCGCGCCTGGTGGCCCCGGCAGGGTCACAGCTTTGCTCGCTTGCGCAGCGGCAGCAGGTCTGCTGTGCGCACGCGCGTCAGCGCTGCGCGCGGGAGGCTCGCTCCTGTGGTGTGTGCATGCATTTGCTCGATCTTCCACAAAGCTGCAAATGTGCCGTGCAGTGCAACTGGACCCGCCGCGCAGAACCTATCAGGGCGCGCTCTCGAGGCCGGGCGGCGCGCCTTTGGCGTGGTGCGCAGCTCCAGGTAAACAACGCCGTCGGCGGCAAAGTCTTCGGCCGCCTCGCGCGCGACGCGCTGCATGCTCGCATGCGTGGTCGTGCACGCGTGGATCGCGCTAAACAGCTCGAAGCACTCTGGCAGCGTGCGCGCGCCTGCGCGCGGTCCGCCACCGCGTGTCAGATCAGCCGGCCAGCAGGCGGGCGCTGATTGAGTCCAAGAAAGCCAGCCTGTCCAAGGAAGCCAGCCTGCACAACTGCAACTGCAACTCCACCCCAGTCCTCAGAGCACCATACACCATACACAGACCTGCTATTGTCAATTCGGCATGCACCGGGCGGACGCGTTGCCGGCCACCAGCCCCGCACCTTTGCGCACCAGCTCCCTCACGGCCGGGTCAATGCCGCTCACGCCGGCGAGCTCGAGCAGCGTGCTCTCCCGCAGCGAGCCGTTCAGGTGCGCATGCAGCTCCACTTTTGGCAGGCGGCGGCAGAGCGCCAGCAGCGCGGCGCTCGGCTCTGCATTGGCCATTTCAATTTCGGGCTTAGCCGCTCAGTGGTAGCTAGCTAATACCACTGACCTATAGGCTGTGCAATCTGCGATGGGCAGGCGCAGCGGTGAGCGCGAGCACGGTACTCAGCCTCGCTGCTCACGTCTGCTGGCCGCACGCCACATAGGCGCGCTCGCCGGGGTGGGCAGGCTCAGAGCCCGCTGCGCCCGTCTCAGACACTTAGAAAAACGTTGCTGCGGCCACGCTGAGCTGTCGCTTGATTTCTAATTTCGCAGATGGCCTTGCCTGGAGCGTGGCTTGGCCAGTGGCCCAATCTGACGGCAAACCCTGCATAGGGCAGGCCTGTCAATTTATGTAAAATTGCACTGCTGAAGCCAGCCATCGGTCTGTAACAGGATGTCCGACCAGGATGACCAAGTGGAGGCCTCGGCGGCGCCTGCTGAGGCAACGCCAGCTACTGCTGACGAAGTAATGCGAATAGGCGCGTCCCGCAGCTGCACTGAAAAAGAGGCTGAGAGCTGCTCGGCGCCAACGTGGCATATGGTCTGCAGGCAAGCGCATCTATGTGGCCAACCTGAGCTATAAGACGTCCTGGCAGACGCTCAAGGACTGCATGAGGGACGTGGGCACCGTCGTGTATGCGAATGTGATGCGCGACGACAGCGGTGCGCCGGCGTGTCTGCTGCTGCTGTCTTTGCCGGCTTGCCCTGCTGGCAAGCCGAGGCCTGGCGCTCCCGCACATACACTACGGAGGGCGCCCGCGGACGGGCGCAGCATGTCTGCACCTGCGCCAGCCAGGATGTTTTTTTGGGCCCTTCACATTGGATACCGGAGCGATAGGAGATAGAGTGTTGCGCTGCTGCACGGGCTGCAGCCGGCGTGTTCAGGGAGCCGTTGTGACCGGCGGCTCTGAGCGACCTTTTGATACTTGGCGTGCCTGCGGCCTAAAATGCAGGCCGGTCCAAGGGCTGGGGAATCGTGGAGTTCGAGACTCCGGAGCAGGCACGGGCCCGTCGTACTCCGCCCCGCAGCGGCACGGTGCCGAGCCCGTGATCAGGCTCCCGACCAGATGATGCTTAAGCTTTGCCTCCAAAGCTTGGCACCGCGGCAAAGCTTGGCCGCGCTCGGCACCGCGCAAGCGCCTACGGTCGCGGGGCGAACCATGGCGCGCGGCGAGTGCCCGCGCTTTCTGTGCAGGCGGTGGAGGCGGTCAACAAGTACAATGGCCAGGAGCTGGCGGGGCGCAAACTGCTCGTCCGCGAGGACCGCGAGGACCGCGACGTCAAGCAGTACAACCGCGAGAACGGCATCGAGCGGCCGGAGGGCGCGCGGCCGCCGCGCCGGCCGCGCCGCCCAGAGGGCGCCCCGCCGGGGCCGCCGCATGAGGAGGGGCGGCCGCCCAAGCGTGAGGGCGGCCCGCCGGAGCGGCAGGGCGAGAGCAGCGGGCTGCAGGTGCGAATCAGCATGCTGGTGGGTTGCGCGGCGCTGTACCTTGTACAGCGTGCGCTGTACGCTTGTGCAGTACGCCTGTCGTGCGTGCGGCACAGCGCTGCACGCAGCACCAGGCCTGTGATCTGTACGGGCGTTGCGTGAAAAAAATCTCTCAAAAGTGTCCTAGAAGTGTATCTCCTGAAAGGTGCACCGTGCTGACTGGGCGCGCCGCCGCCGGGGCCGCACAGATTGTCGTCCAGGGCATCTCCTGGAAGGCGCGGGAGGAGCAGCTGCGCGAGCTGTTTGGCGAGATTGGCGAAATAGAGAGCGCCAGCGTGGTCATGGGCCGCGACGGCCGCAGTCGCGTGCGCTCACGCCGCGCCCTGCACATCCCTTGGCCATGTGCTGAATGGTGATGAGGGGCTTTGTCCTGCTTGGCAGGGCAGCTGCCGGCAGGGCAGCTGCCAGAAGGCGCGCAAGTCGGCAGCGGCAAGCTCGAGCGCGTCAGCACGGCGCCCGCTCCCGGTGGGGCAGCCGCCGGCAGCCCGTATGGTGTTTTGCAAGTGCTTTCTTTGTTGTGAAGCAGTGCACACACTGCACTCGGCCTCAGCTACAGAAGCATGGCCCGGCGCGGCAAATGACCAGCATTGCCGATCCCGCCCTTCTGCGCTTCCAGTCTGGGCGAGCAGCGCGCTCACCGCGGGGCTCGCGCGGCGGCAGGGGTACGGCCTGGTGCGCTTCTGCAGCGCGCAGGACGCGCAGGCGGCCATAGAGAAGTTCCACGGCACCGAGCTGGAAGGCCGCACGCTGACCGTCAGGCTGGACAAGTGCGGCGCCCGCCCGCGCCCCTGGCGCACGCGGCGGGCGTTGTGACGCAGCTCAGCGCGGCCTGCCTGCGGGCTGGGAGCTCATGTGCAGAGCCAGAGGGCGGCGGCACTGCAGCGACAGCCGCATGCCCGCCACGGGCGAGGGTCGATTCTGCTGTGCTGCGCGCTTGAGGGCGAGAATGGGCTCGACCCTGTTGCGCCTGGCGCGCTGGGATAGCTGTGTTGCGCGGGAGCTCGGCGCCGCCGTGCCGGTGGCGGCCCGCGCCGCAGCCGAGCACCCAACCGTTGTGAAACGCCTCACCGTCGCACCCGCGCACGCGCACGCAGGTACGCGTAGGTGGATTACGGGAGCACGCGCTGGCACATCGAGTGAGCGAGTCCGGCCGCCAATTGAGGCGCCAGCTGGGCTCGCGACGGAGCCGCGCGCGGGAGTGCGCCGCCGCCCGGGCGGCGCAGGGGGGCGCGGTAAGGGAGTCAGCAGTGCTCGCGGAGGGATCGACAGCTTCGCTCTGTGGAGGGGAGGCTGTCTCCCGACGGATGGTCACTGGGAGGCCCGGAGTCACCCAACGGATATTTGCAGGGCCCCGCTTGGCACCGCGTCTTGAACACACTTCCCTTGCCCCTTTTTTCTGCTGCTTGACAACAATGAACGCTTGTGGCATGCATGCTAGGAGACCCTAGGTAGGGTAGCCTGGCCCTGCCAGACTGTCCACCCTCTGGGCGCGGTACTCAGCCGCCAGGACGGACTTGACCCCATAGCACTGCGTGGATGGGTGAGGAGGCCCGGCTGACCCTAGGGTTTTAAACGTATCCAGTCTGGGGCGGCGCTGCCACGGCCCCGGCCTCCGCCTGTGTGCTCCTTCAACCCGTGTGTGTGCATGCTATCATGAGAGAGAGTGCTGTGGTCCTAGCGGGGGGCGCGCCACGCGCGAAGGCATAGGTAGTTGGGGCGCGGCGGGGGGTGGGGGGTTTTCGGGGGGTGAGGTTCGGCCATGGTGAGCGGCGCTCCTGCGCGCGCGTGCAGGCGGCTGCCCGCCCGCGCGCGCGCATGCGCGCCCGGGCGGAGCGGCCCTGCCGCGGGTGCAGCTGCGTAGCAGCTCCGGTGCGAGATGTGAAGTATCTGGGGCATGAACTTGCTACTGCAGTTTTGTGAATAGCTCTGGGCGGCATGGAAGTAGGGTGGTCGGACTGTGCGCCGCCCATGGCACTCCCCATAGTACATGCTGTTTAACGCTAGTTCTGTGTGTCATGCCTGGCGCGACGCTCTCGGTTCGGTCCCAATATGCGCGGCACACACACAGCGCCCCACTTGGCAGCACGCTGCAGCACGCTGTGCATGCAGGCCTTGCAGCATGGAGCACGCAGTCATCACATTGCAGGCCAAGGCAGGCTTTCAACCCATGCTTTCAATCGATGCATGTCATCCGCCAGGCTTCTTACAAGGCAAGCGGACGCTGCATTGGTCGGCAGAGTTACCACCGAGTTTGTTGCTCTGCTGTCAAGGGGACAGAGCAGCAGCGCCTGCCACTCATCCGGCTGTGAATGTTTACAGAGCCGCCAATGGCGGCTGCATCGCTGAGGAAACACAGACATGCGCACAGCCTGAGCAGGAGGCGCGGGCATGCAGGCGCTAGGAAACCACATGTCTGCAGCAAGGAGCAGTCCAGATTTGACCAAACCCGAGGCTCGTGCGCGCACATGCAGGGGGCCGGCGCCGCAACGGGCGTCGGCGCCGCAACAGGCGGGGCAGACCGCCGCGCCCGCACCCTGCCAAAACTTGCTTTCTTTATCTTCTCGTTGCAACTTGCATTTATCTTCTCGTGGCAATTTGCACTCTTTATCTTCTCATGGCATGCTGCGCACGCGGACGGCGCGCGCGACTTAAACCCCGCCCCCGCCCACCTCACAGACAACGACAGACACCAGCGCGGGCACGCAGCAGCGCCACCGGGCGCCACACAGACGGGGGAAGCACGGCACAGAGTGGGGTAGGGCCCCAAGCTCCCTCAGAACCTAGGGGTTTAAGCCGCATCAGAACTCGGCGATCTTCTCCGCCAGCTGGGGGCTGAAGTTGGCGGCAAACTTTGCCAGCGACCCGAGCGCGCCCTCGCCCGTGTAGAACGCCTGCACGGCAAAGCCTGCACGGGCGGCGCGCTGCGGGTCAAGAACTGGCCGTTTGAGAGCGGCATGCTTGACCTGGCCGTCCCTACACATCATGCATACGAGCCCTGGAGCGCACGGATTTGCACGCATGAAGTGCTTCAGTCCTAACATGACTCCTCATGGTGTACTTCCTGATGCTCAACCTGATGTGGATGCACCCTTTGCCAGCCCTAGACCAGACACATCGTTTCCTGAGACAGGCACATTCGGTGTGAAAGTCAGGCGGGCGCACCCAGGAAGGCCACCATGGCCAACCGGCCATGCTTCATCTCCGCCTCGCGCAGCTTGGCCGTCCGCGGCGAGTCGTCCGAGGCCAGGCCGAGCGGGTCGAAGTAGTTGCCTGCGCGCGCGCGCGCTCTCAGCTCGCAGCCGCAGGGCCCCTACTGTCACATGCCCAACAGCTGCAACCCTCCAGCTCACATGCCCGCCAGCTGGAACCCTCCAGGCTTGTCCTTTTCTGGTGCAATCTGTCATGTGCTTTATGGGTGTGCAAGCTGAGATGGCGGCAGGGCCATGAGCCTGCACAGCACAGTAGACGCCTGGTTTGCTGCTTTCGCTAGCGGCCAGGCTCGCCGTGCACTCACAGCTGGGGCTTGCATGCTATGCGATACCATGACGTGCCGGCCGCCCTCAGCCAACGAGCCCGCACCTCGGTTGAGTAAAGTTCAGGGCTGAGGTTCAGGGCGCGGCGCACCCGGGTAGATGCGCTCCTCCAGGTCGGTGGCGCCGTTGCGGTACACCTCCGCGCCGCCGACCAGCAGCGCCTCGATCCAGACCAGCTGGCTGATGGAGAACGGCAGCGTGAAGCCCAGGTACTGCGCGCCGTCCAGCTCCACCTTGCCCGCGTCCACCCTGCGGGTCAAGCGGGGCGGGTTCAGGGTTCAGGTTTTACAGGCAAGGCAATAATAGGATTAGGATTAGGTTAGGGCAGGGTAGGGGCTGTGGGATGGGGCGCGGGCAGGCGCGGCCGCACACGCGAACTCACCCGCAGCCTTCGGCACAGCCTCCCACTGCTCTGCATTGCACAGCGCCTGCAATGTCCAAGAGGTAGGTCGACTGGTGCATGCATGCACCATGAGCACTCTACATGCGCGCATGTCTGCCCACTCTTAGTAGCCCTTGCTGACGCCCTACAGGCTCGACGCGCTCGCCAAAGGCAACACTGCGTCATGCAGGTCCGTCGTGGTACCCAGAGCGGCGAGCCAACGGGGGCCAGGACTCACCAGCGCAAAGCATACAGCGCTGTCGGTGCATCAGACAAGGGCGGCCTGTGCTCATCGGAGACCTGCCCTTGCTCTGCAAACCACTAGACCCAGCCTGCAGCACCGTCACGAGACAGGCGCCGGCCGGCGCGCACCAGGACACGCCCGTGCTGGCCTCGGCCACGATGACGCCGAGCGCGGCCAGCATGGCCCAGCGGCCGTGGATGAGCTCGTTTTCCCTGAAGCGCTCCAGCGAGAAGACCTCGTTGTAGGGCTGCAGCGCGGTCTCGCTGCTCACCTGCGCGGCGCCGCGCCCGCGCCGTCGGCGCCTGGCTGTGCGGTGAGCTGCTGCTGCCGGGCGCCCGCCTGCGGGCAAGAGCGCCAATGCAGTGCTGCCAGACATGCAGCCTGCTTAACGTGGGCCACTATGCTTATTATACTGCGCCCTAGAGCAGGCAGTGTGGCTTAGCAGAGTCTCCCTGACGTCGCGCTATGGGCACCCTCCATATACCACGCGTCGGGCTTCACATCCCTGCACACTACCCACAGCTCCCCGGACATCTCAGATGCGCACCTGCGTCTTGCCGGGCGTGAAGGTGCCCAAGATCGCGCCCGCCTTGTTGATCGCCTGCGGCGCGCACCGCGCCTGGGCCGCTGCGGCAGGCAGGGTGAGGCGGGCGGCGCGTGCGTCTCGAGTGAGCCCCCACATGCATGCGAGTAGGAGCAGCATGGCTCAGCACTATGGCCCTCGCAAGTGAAAGGGGCGACGTAGCTCAGAACGCAACCATAGGCAACTGCCCTACAGTCGGCCGTCAACAGAGGCGATTAATGGCGGCTAATTGGCGCACCGAGTTCTGGTCGTTCTGGTCAAGGTCGACCTGCCGCGCGACACAGACACCATCAGTAACGAGCGCGTGAGCAGCCCTTGAATGCTGTCTCGCGGTCGCCACAGCCCGCATGGCAGGGCAGCAGCGCCCACGCCGCCATATACAGTGCCGCTATTTCAGGGCTCCCATGCAGCGCGCCCTCCCTGCAATGCAGCTTCCCTGCTGCGCGGCGCAACTGCAGGCACCGAGCGGGCCCGGCGGCACGCGTGCAAGGCGCGCCGCCGCAAGGTCGCGCGGCGGGCGTGCAGGTGCACCCCTGCGCCTGGCCAGGCCCGGGGCGTCGGGAGCCTCGCCCCCCCGGGCGGCACTGTCGCCTGCCTCAGGGAGGGAACGCCTCCGTTCGAGCCCGGCCCTGCGGGGGCGCGCCTGCAGGTACTCGCTCGGCTTGGCCAGGCCGAGCGGGTCGAATCCGCGGTCGCCCGGCAGCGAGCCGTCCAGCCAGTCGGGCCGCGTGGTGTTGGGCAGCCACAGCGCGTCGCCTGCGCGCGCGCGCCCGTCTCGGCCACCCCACCCAGCACTTGGTGGGCTTGCTCCCAGGCCTGACTGGCACCGCCAGATCATTATTCTACGTGGACAAGGCACACACGTGGCATGCCTGTTGGAGCAGCAGCGCCTCTCCTGCTTGCTGAGCACCCCTGTCCTGCTTCCGGCGGAGGAGCCAGTGGCGCACCCTGGCTGCGGCGGTAGCCGGCCGTCTGCTTCAGGCCGCCCACCTTGTTGGCAGCCCCCTTGGCCGCCCGCTTGACGACCTTGGCAGCGCTCGCCATGACCGTCTTGCTGCCATTCTGAACGCCCACCGAGGCGCCCAGGAACGCCTTGTTCATCAGGAAGGCCGGCATCGCGGCAGCCTGCGTCCTGGCGGGAGCGCACACGCTGGTCTCAGACGATGGCTCCAGGAAGGCTAGCTGCCTGGCAGACCGCAGGGCTGGCACAAGGCTCGCGACACTGCTGCGTGCGTAGCGCGGCGCCTTGCCTGTCAGGGAGGCCAGTGCTGCCGCCCGTGCACAGCAGGACGCTGGCAGTCTCTACGACAGCCAGCTTGCAAACAGTCTACCTCCAGCCTGGAGTGTCCTGCATTGAGACTGCAAAGATTGCAAGCGCGCACCTCACTCAGCGTATCACTGCATCTCTACCCGATTACCAAGCCTGGGAGCTCCTGAAACTCAGTGTGTGGCCTGTTCCAGCTCCTGGGCAATGCTGGGACCAGCATTGGCGAGGAGGGTTGAAACGACAGTCCCGAACAGCGGCTAGGCAACCATGAACGCACGCTTTGGCAACCTGACGGCAACCCCGGTTCGTGTGGACCAACACGCCGTCTCAACACGTTCCCACGCTTCTGCACCTGCCAGTGCTGCCGCACTCAGGCACGCACCTGGTGTTACCGGCCCGATGAGCTGCTTGCTGGTACACGGCAGACTGGCCCTGTCCCTTTAACGGCTTACCAAGCAAGTCGTTCTTACGATGAGCAGAATCGCGCCTCATCCTCTTGCTGATACCCATGTCCTAGGGTTGCACTGCAAAGTCTGCACCTAGGCGGAGGCCTCTGTTGCAGGCAAACGGATTTGCACAGATTGCATGTTACACGCAGCATGCATGCCCCAGCATCCACGGGTATCAGCAGGCGTGCGTTTGAAGAGTAGCGAGATAACGGTGTGCGAACGATTTGCAATAAATGTGCACCGCGCTTTGCCCAAACTTGTCTGAACCAGATGACATGCGTGGACGTTGCTCATGACCACGCCCATGACCACGCCAATAAACTTAATGACATGCTCCTAATCATGTTGACAGCGTGTTCAGATGATATGGGCTAAGGAGTTTTGCCTTGAGAAGGACACGCCACACATGCAGTGGTCCACGGTCATCACAGACCATGATGAGTGCAGAGGATCATGATCAAACCCGGGCCTCTAAGCAACACCTCTTGAACATACACAATGCAACTCGCCGACGGGGTTCTGTGGGCAGGCCGCACTATTGCAGCGCAACGTAAGAACACAAATGTATGAACATAATGGCATCCTGTACAAACATAATGCATCCTCAGCAGACACCATATGCAGATTGCTTTGTTACCACTGCACTGGTGTTCATCTACGGCCGCCGCCACTTGGCCTGGACGAAGAGATTTTTGGGCAAAGCATGGGCGCCTTCACAAACACAGCGCCCCACCGACGTTCTCTGGCGCAGACCAGGTCTGCGCCAGAGACCTGGTCTGCGCCAGAGACGTCGAGGAGGGCGCTGTGTCCATGAAGGCACCTATGCCTCCAGCCCAGAATCTCTCCATCCAAGCAAAATGGCGGCAGCAATAGACGGATGTGCCAACAAGCAATGCATTGCATACTACGATAAGGAACAGGCCTTCATGCACGCTCGCTACCGGCCACCTCGCGAGTTGTGCGACTATGGACTTTGGACCTTTGCTGAAGGAGTCCCACTGGAAGACACCAAGTGCGGAGCATCTCCATAAAGGAAGGCACACAATACAAGCTTCAGTGACAGCAAGAAGTACGGCGCGCAAGTCAGCTTGTGCGCGTCGTTGTTGACCGGGCAAACGTGAGGCTGACTTGCGCTCCGTACTTCTTCCTATCAGTGAGGCTTGTATTGTTTGCCTAGTATAGAGCCGCGCGCGCACTTGGGTCTCCCTTTGAAACTCCTTCAGCATAGTGTCAGAGCTCACCATAGTGGCCAGGATGCACAGTTCTTGTCTTGTACAGCACCAGGACACTTGCGCGGTGGCCTGCTGCAATCTCTTGGCGCACCCGAGTCCAAGGCACCAGCGTGCTGGCCGTGCTGCGCAGCCTAGTTAGGAGCGCTTTGCTAGCCCCTTTTCTTGCAGCGCCCGTAAACGGCCGCATGTTGGCCGATAGCGCATGTGAAGTTGTTTCACTCTACGTCTAGAGGAAGTCTCGCCTCAGTGAGAAAAATGGAGCGTGCCGGCGTGCGGTGGCTGGTGCCGCTGCTGCTGCTGCTGCGGGTCGCTGCCGCAGCGGCGCAGCCGCGCGTGCTGGTGCTGCTGGAAGACCTGACCATCAGGAACACGCACAGCGCGTACTTCCACGCTCTGGCACAGGATGGCTTCAGCCTGGAGTTCAAGCTGGCAACCGGCAAGGGCCTGCGGCTGCGGGAGTGGGACGACTGGCTGTATGACAAGCTGATTGTCTTTGCCCCGAGCGTCGCTGGTGCGCCCAGCGCACCACCAGGCCCCCGCATGGGCTGCTGCTGCACTGCATCACACCTGCCGTGCAGGAGAGTCTGGCTTCATAGGCGCGTATGGGAGTGATCTGGCCTGATCGGGCTCGACACTGACCCAGGTGTCAGCTCAGGAGCTCAAGTGCTGCACAAGCCTCCCACACGCACCCGGGCAGCAAACAGGAAACCGCCGGCACTTGCACTTTGCTGACGCGCATCAGCCTGCACGGTGCCGCAGAGCTGGGAGGCGCCGTGGACGCGGGCCAGCTGCTGGACTTTGTGGACAGCGGCCGGGACCTGCTGCTGGCGGTGGACTCGCGCGCATCAGATGAGATGAGGCGCGCACGCTGCCAGGCTGTGTATTTTGCACTGTAGAGCAATAGGCCTGCCTCACGCAGCTCCACTCGTGATCCCTTTCTGCCGCGCTACGATCCTCCGGCAGGCTAAGAAGGTCATGGCCCTGCCGCACACCTCGGCGCTCACATGCATTCCCAACACGGATATGTGGCGTTTTGGATTTTCTTCCAACCAACGCGGCCAGGGGATTGGATGTCTTCCGCCCTGCCTGTGTCATCATCTTGTGGTGTAGCAGGGGCCTGGCGGCGGACTGCGGTGCAGACTTGCAGGCGCGCAGCAGCGCGGTCGTTGGTCACACTCAGCCGGCGGGTTAGGTGAGCTGGCGGACTGCGGCGTGGACCTGGAGCCGCGCAGCAGCGCGGTCGTTGGCCACGGTCGACCGGTGCGTCAGGTTATATACGGTATGCTCACGCAGAGCCGGGCGGCAGGGGGCTGGCGGCGGACTGCGGCGTGGACCTGGAGCCGCGCAGCAGCGCGGTCGTTGGCCACGGTCGACGGGTGCGTCAGGTTATATACAGTATGCTCACGCAGAGCCGGGCGGCAGGGGTCTCGCGGCGGACTGCGGCGTGGACCTGGAGCCGCGCAGCAGCGCGGTGGTGGACCACGTGGACTACGCGCGCGGCCTGTCCGGCGACCACGCCGTGGTGGCCACGAACAACACCGTGCCCGCCAAGTCCGTGCTCGGCGACTTCGATGGCCAGGCGCGCCGCCCGTAGGGTAGGACCTACCCCGTGACCCTAGCCTGGTCATGAAAGTACACGCGCCGAGTGAAATTCCATCCAGGGCGCTGCTAGCCCTGCAGGCCACTGCACTCTTTACCCGCTGCTATGGCAAGCAAGATGCTCACGAGTCGCAAGGCTGCCGCTTGCGACGGCGCAAAGCTGGCTCCGCGCGCGTCTGGCGTGCGCATGGTGTGGCTGAGCGGGCAGGCGCGCTCGGCGCAGGCTCCCGTCCTGTTCCGCGGCATCGGCCTCACGGTGTCCGCCGACAGCGAGCTGGTGCGAGGGGGCCAGCATGGCTTTGTTGCTCCCTGAGTGTGTCTTGTGTCTTGTGTGGCCCCTGATGGCCCGCGCACGGCGCTGGCCGTTTGCTGCCAGGAAAGCCACGCTGATGCGGGGCGTGAGCTCATGGGCTGGGCCTCTGCCCGACGCCGCAACCAGCACCGAACATCCTGTGCATTCCAACATCTGTCAACACTGCTTTGCATGATGCCAAGCGGGCTTGCTATACCCTGTGTGATGCGCATTGATGCACGGCCGAGCTTTTTGACACTCTCTCGCCCTCTCGATCAACCCGGGTTGGTGCAGAGCGGATAGCGGGCAACGCAGCTGAGCTGCCCTGCGGCCTGAGGGCTCCCGGCGCGGCGGGCAGGCGGCGGTGGTCCTGCGCGCGCCGGAGACCGCCGTGTCGGGCAGCACCGCGCGGCCGCTAGCCGACGGCGCGGCCCTGGCCGGCGGCGACGTCGGGCTCGCCGTCATCGTGCAGGCGCGCACTCGGCCCCTGCACCCGGCATCATGCAGAATACCAGGTCCTGGGGCAGGCGCCGGCGGCGCGCTTGTCCCTGTCACGCGCGCGCGCGCCGGCCTCTGTGCATGCGATGCTAGGGAGGCCGTCAATTAAAAGGCCTGCGCTTTATCAGGCTCGCAGCTGTCGTGCATGCGGCCCATTTAGGCGCCTGCACGGGCTGCTGTGCAGGTCGTGCTGATTTGGTCTGGCACTTGCTCTGCCTCGGTAGCTGGCCAGGGTCATGGCGAGCGCGTTTTGGGACACAGCATGTCCTCCATGTGCGGCACATGAAGCCACGCGCTATGCGCGCCAGCGGGCGTCGCCCTCCGACAGCGCATCCAGGGAGCCGCGCCCCTCAGAATATTCACGCATGCGCTGTGGGTAAAGTCGGCCCACATCAAGTGGTGCGGCTGTGCGCGCAGGCGCGCAACGACGCGCGTGTGGCGGTGGCGGGCTCGCTGGACATGTTCAGCAACCGATTCCTGCAGGCGCCCGTGGACACCGCCGCGCAGGGCCCCAGGCGCGGCGGGCCCCCCCTCCAGCACCCGCCGCCAGGCCCGCTCTCAGGCGGCCGCGGCGTTACTAACTTCTATTCAAGCGCTGCGTGAGTCAGGGTAGGTGAAGGGTAAGATCAGGTAGGGTCAGGAATCCGCCAGGCCCGCTCCCAGGCGGCTGCGGCGTTTTTGAGCTGAGCTGCTGCGTGAGTCTGGCCAGCGGCCCGCTGTTTGGAAGAGTGCCAGGCTGCCGGCGCCGGGGCACCTTTCTGTTGTCGCTGAGTGTGCGAGCAGGTGCGACGGGCGCGTGGTGTGATGCGCGCGAGTTGTGCCGTGCCGGCCTGCGGCGCCGCGCCCTGGCAGCCCCATGCGCGCGGCGCCGCGCGCGCGCATGCTCGCCGCTGCGCGGCACCTCGTCGCGCGGGCCGCCCGAGCTCCGAGCGGCTGCGGCGCGCGCCGCGCAGGGCGGAGCGTGCGGGCAACGCCGCGTTTGCGGCGGAGCTGACGCGCTGGGCATTCCACGGGCGCGGCGTGCTGCGCGCGGGCGCGCTGCGGCACCGGCACGCGGGCGCGCCGGCGGACGGGCCGCAGCCGCGCTGGTACCGCATCACGGACGTGATCGCGGTCGAGCTGGACATCCAGGAGCTGTCCGGCGGCGCGTGGGTGCCCTACCAGTGCGCGCCCGGGGCCGCGCGCCCGGGGCGCGCAAGGCCTGTAATTTGTGGTGGTGCACTGGAGTGCGCAGGCGCGTTGGCGCAGGCCACTGGGGCCCCCTGCATGCTGCGGCCGGCCCCGCCGCTGACATGTCCAGATGCTGCGGAGTTGGGCGGAGTGGGGCGACAGAGCCCCGCTGCATGTCTGAAAGGCCGGAGCCGGCGAGGCTCCGCGGGGAGCCTGGCGCGTGAGCCATGCCGCCGCCCTGTGATGCACCCTGCGCCTCCGCCGCCAGGGCCTCGGACGTGCAGCTGGAGTTTGTGATGCTCGACCCGTACGTGCGCACCGCGATGAAGCACAACGGCAAGGTGAGGCCGCCTGTCGCCCCATGCCGAGCGAGCACCCTCTCTGCGGTTCCTGCGGAGCATAAAGTGGCTGGATGGGAGACCAGGGGCAGCGCAGCATGCTCTTGCCCACCAGGTCTGTTCCTCAGCATGCGTGCTGTGCGTGGCGACACACATCGCCGCAGGGGCCCAGGTGCATGTGCTCTCCTCCACAACATTCTGGAGCACCTCCTGTGCTCCAGCCACCCTAGGTTCGATATCGGCTGGTAACTATTATCACAGAGCGGGTCACCGTGGAGCTGGCAGGCAACGTACGGGGGCGGCGCCGCGGCCGCAGGGCACCTTCTCGGCGCGCTTCAAGGCGCCGGACGTGTACGGCGTGTTCAAGCTGCGCGTGGCGCACCGGCGCCTGGGCTACACGCCCATCGAGCTGGAGCAGCAGGCGCGGCGCCCCGCGCCCCGTGCGCGCCGCTTGGCACCCCGTGATTCCGTCCGTTGGGTCTGCCTGGCCGCGTATGCCTTGCATGCGGCAGCCGGCTGCTGCCGCGAGCTGCGCGCCGTATCCCAGCGCCCTGCTGCTGCGTCAACATGCAGTGCTCCCAAGCAGGGCCCGTCGCTGCTGTCAAGGAGCGATGATACTTAACTCCACGTCGCGCTGCGCCGGGCCGCGCACAGAGCATGGCGGCCGCGCAGGTGCCCGTGCGGCCGTTCCGGCACAACGAGTTTGAGCGCTTCCTGACGGCGGCCTACCCCTACTACGCGGCCGCCGCGTCCACCATGGCCGCCTTCTTCGGCCTCACGCTTGTGTTCTTGCATCACAAGTGAGCGGGTGAGGGTCTGCAGGGTTGGGGGGTAAAGGGTCCCTCTGAGTCCGAGCAGGACCTCGGAAGTGAATAGTTTGGGTGGGTGTGCTGGGGCCGTCCGGTCCCTGGCATGTAAGCTGGATTGGGGGATGACCAGGGGCCTGGCTCCAGCCTGGGCGTGACACGCCAGCACATGCATCACGACAGCCACAGCGACCTTGGGCTTCAGATTTGTTACCCTCCTTCCGCTGCACAGCGCCTAGTCATCAACCATGGGCGAAGGAGCGCGTGCAACCTTGGCGGACCTAGTGAGACCTCCGGGAGTCAGAAAATTCCTCTCGTTACAATTGCAGTGCTCACCTCTCTATACGCAGCGGCTGCACGGGGGACAGCATGGTCCCACACTTTGCTGAGCAGGATAGAACGCGGCGCAGCAAAAAGCAGCCTCTCATGCACACAGCCTACGCGACAACTAAACCATACTTTATGCAAACATGACACGCCAGCGCTGGTGATGGTACACGCGAGAGTCACACTCGGCACTCTGACGAGGAAAAAGGGGTCGGTGTGCCAGGAAAACTGGGCGCGCAGAACGACGCCCTTGCCCCGACAGAACCTGCCAGAGGACAGAACTTTGCTGGTATGCACATGCAGGGCGACCTCGTTTGAAAAAGGCACCTGCGCGGCCCAGGCGGCCGCTCAGGACCGTGCGGCCCAGGCAGCCGCTTAAGACCGCGCGCGCGCTTCTGTGCCGCCCGCAGCGCCGCGGCAGCAGGCGCGTCACGCGGCCACCGGGACCTTGCCGCGGTGCGGCGCCTCCAGCGGCGCGTAGCGCCGCGCCTCGCCCGCGCGCCCGCCCAGCCCGTCCGCCGGCAGGTGCCCGCGCGGCGCGCGCACATGCCCCGTCCACACGCGCGCATGCGCCGCCAGACCGGCGCCGCCCAGCACTTGCCGCGGCCTCGCCAGCGGGCCCGGCTCGGCCACGGCCAGCGCGGCCGCGGGCGCCGGCACAGCGGCGGCGGCGGCGGCGCCCGCCGGCTGGTCGTACGCGGGCCCGCCGGCCGCGTCGATCATGACGGCCTCGAAACGCTGCGGCTCATGCTCGGCCAGGCCGAGCGCGTCGGCCGCCGCGCGCAGCCGCGGCGCGAGCGAGGAAAGGCGCGTGTCGGCCGCCGCGTCGATGAGCGCCGCGCGGATGGCCGACTCCGGCGCCACGACCACCACCAGCTCCTTGGCGCGCGTCAGCGCTGCGCGCGCGCGCGCATGTTCGCCTCAGGCGCTGCGCAGCGCCGCCTGGCGGGGCGGGCGGCGGCATGCAGGGGGGCGCTGCGTCTGGCGCCTGTGCCGCAGGCCGGCAGCATTCAGCGCAAGCACTGGAGCTTGCTGCTTGCGAGGGCCGCCACGGTCTCCCCGCAGCAGCACCAGGCCCAGCCCGCCCAGCAATCCAACAGCAAAGTGAGCCTGGTCGGCGCGAGGACGGTCTCTGCGCCGCAGCTCGCAGCCAATGACGGCATCCCGCGTCCGCGAAGCGCAAGCGCCCATAAGCCACACCTCGTGTGGCTTATATGCGCCACGAGCGGGAGCGCGCGCACCGGTGTAGAGCAGCCGGCGCGTGAGCAGCGGGCGGTGCGAGGGCGCGAGCGCGAGCACGACCGCGCGCGCCTCGCTGCCCTGCGCCTTGTGCACCGTGGTCGCCCAGGCCAGCTCCAGCTCCCACAGCTCCGGCCCGCTGTACTGCACGCGCCGCGGCTCTTCGCCTGCCGAAGCGCATACGCCCAGCATTAGCGCCCGCGCGCCCTGGGTCAGGTGGTTGCATAAGAGCGGGGTGGAACGGGGCGTCAGAGGCTGCACGCTTGCAGCAGACAGCCGTCACAACCGCCCGCCTGTGCTGCTGGAAAACCCTAATACAAACTAGGGTCCGTTTAAGGTTGTGCCAGGGGCGCGCACCGCGCGACAGCGGCGTGAACTCGACAGCTACGCGCCGCGCCTTGGCGTCCACCTCGGCCACAAAGCCCGCATCGCCGTTGAAGACGTCCTTGTCGTAGTTGTTGGTCGCCTGCGCGGCGCCCGCCCCCGGCCCCAGGGGTCAGCCGCCGGGGCGCGCAGGGAAGGACGGCAAGGCTCTTGAGTGTACGCACCCTTCGGCGCATTTAGGCGTGTCATGAGGTCACCCTGTAGGGTAGGTAGGGCTAGGTTAAGGTAAGCTGCACCTTGGCAGCGCGTGCAGCCTCGCGAGCTGCAGGGCCTTTGCAGCGCACCGGGCATGCAGAGCTGTGCGATCCAGTCCGCAGTCCGAGCTCAGGGCGTCGGGAAAAGGGGTCAGGGTGCCGCCAGTGGCTGCCCTAGATACAGCTCGGCGGCACCAGAGATAGCGGCAAGAGCGCGTCGCGGTCAACTGCCGGAACAAGCAGCATGGCGCCTGTGGGAGGGAAGTAATGCGCGCAAGCGCCTAATTAGGCAGCGCGACGCCGCACCTGGATGACGCGGTCGCCGACGCGCAGCATGACCGGCGCAGCGGCGCTGCCGCTGAGCGGCAGCTCCGCGCGCCCGGGCGCAGCCGGGTTGAGCAGCGCCTGCAGCTGCGCGTTGAGCTGCGCCACGCCCGCGGCGCCCTTGCGCATCGGCGTCAGCACCTGCGCGGCAACTTTACGCGCGTCAGCACCTGCGCGGTGGTACTATGGGCGTCACAACCTGCACATGGTTTTACAGGCGTTCGGCGCGCGCGCGCCCATAGTCTGCCGCGCGGCTGCCCGGCAGCCCGTTACGCACGCCCCTCACGCACAGGCTAAAGGCGCGCCCGCGCCCGCGCAACCGCCCTGGCATGCTGCGGCGCGCCCGGCGCTGCCCCAGGCCCCGCGTGCGGGCGCCCGGGCGCGCGCGGGGCCGCGCGTGGGCATCCCTTGCTGCAGGCGTGAGCGCACTGCCTCATCGCACTGGCGCGTCAGTGGGGCAGCTGAGTCGTGGCCGAATGCGGATGCAGGAAAGCTGGACGCGCGCCTGCAGGTCGGCGCGCACGTCCATGGACAGCGCGGGCAGCAGGCGGCGCACGGCGTCAACCACGCCCGCCCGCACCGCGTCCTCGGCGCCGCCGCCCTCCGCCACGCGCACCCACAGCGCGTTGCTGCCTGCACTCGCGCGCACGACGGCCGGCGCCGCGCCGGGCGCGCCGTAGGGCTGCGCCGCCCCATCACCAACCGGTTGGTGCAAGATTCTGATGCTCGTCAATACATGCTCGCCAGAACATCGGCCCTACAGCAGGGGCTGCGTGCCATGCCCGTGACCAGGTGCAGTATGCGCCACAGCAATTCTCTCACAAACCAATCTGTTACCTTTCTAACAAAGCTGTGGCGCAGGCTATCCAGGAGCTAGAGTCATCAAATTCGCACAGGAGCATCGACAGCGGGGCGGCCGGCGGCGCACGGCGAGCGGCGGCGGCGCGGGCGCGGGCGCGAGCGAGGGGAAGGCGCCGCAGTGGATCTGGTGCGCGGACGTCACGATCGCGCTCTGGCGCTCCTGGCGGAAGATGTCGCGCAGGTCCACGACCGGCACCGCGCGCGCCGCGATCGCCGCGCCCAGCACCGAGCCCGGGCCCACCGGCGGCAGCTGGTCCGCGTCGCCTGTGCGCGACGGCGCGCAGGGGCCGGTTGAGGGTGTTTGACACACCTGATGTCTGTATTCATCAATCACTTGGAGAGCCTGACACCATTCAGCAGAGTGAGCACGGGAGATGAGCCAGCAGCTCTCAATGCTTCTCGCTGATTGTGGCGCCTTATACGCATGCATACACCGCTGCAAAATACCCACGCCAAACCACCAGGCCCAGCAGGCGCAGGCGCGCGCGCGGCCGCGCGCCCAGCCGCGCCCGCGCTGCTCTCTGTTGAAGCAGCAGCTCGCCAGGCCAGCCACGGCTGCTGCGCGGGGTTGTTCTCCAGGCTGTCCTCTGGGCGCGGGCTGTCCTCCAGGCGCGCACCCACGAGCACCAGCTGGCAGGGGTGCGAGCGCGGCAGCGCGTCCAGCAGCGCCGCGCCCAGGCCCAGGTCCAGCATGCTGGCCTCGTCCACCTGCGCGCGCGGACCGCCGCGGCGTCAACCCTATGCCAACCCTGTCCATACCATACCCAACCCTAAGTCCGACACAGCCTGCCAGTGCTGTGCTGAGCACGTCTGCACTCCACGCTCGTTCTGCTCATGCTGACAGCGCATCCATCAGACAAAATCCTGGTCGCTGCACTTGCAATTGTCGGGGCAGGCTGCGGGCGGGGCGCGCCAGCACGGCGTCGGCCTCCAGCGGCGCGTCCGCGCAGTGCGTGAACACGCCGGGCAGCAGGCCGCTGCCGGCGCGCTCGGGCTCAGCGCCCGGCGCGCCGCGCGACTGGTAGCCGAGCAGGCGGTGCACGGTCGTCGCGCGCGCGCCCTTCGTATTGGCCGCCTCCTGCAGCCGCTGCGCCGCGCGGCCTGCGGCGTGCGCAGATAGGGTAGGGTTAGAGTATGGTCAGTCATCCCAGCCCCGTGACCCCGCAGCGCTTCCACGCAGCGCCAGCGCCAAACATCGTCGGCGCTCTCCTGTGTGCTCTGATGCTTCAGGCAGGCAAAGCATCCATGCGCCTTGCTGATAGCAGCCGCTCCCCAGCCTCTGACAGCGGCGCCGCGCGTGCTGCGCCTCCAGCGCGTCGGCCGGCGACGTGACTGCAGACCGACCAGGCGGCGCGGTGCGCGCTTGCGCCAGTGGCACGCGCAGCTCGCGTCCCCCGGCCATGGCATCGGTGCGCAGCGTCCACATAGACGGCGCGCCAAGCGCAAACGTGCGGCCGCGCGGGCGGGGCGCACCGGTGGGCGCGGCCATGCACACGCGCTTGCCCATGGCGCGCCAGAGCTTGACGATGGTGCGCGTCGTGAACGTCTTGCCGCAGCCCGGCCCACCCGTGAGCACGAGCACGGGCGCCGCGCTCGCCTGCGCCACCGCCGCGCGCTGGCCCTCGCTCAGGCGCACCTCTGCGCGCGCGCGCGCCGCTGTCTGTAAGCACTGCATCGCATGCACCTCGCATGATGTGCCAGACGGCCTTTTTCTGTGCTTGCGCTGAGAGGGCGCGGCTGCAGGCAGAGCACTCTGGTGTGACTTGCAGCAAGTATCGCACATCAGTGTGCGCACACGCTCGCCGTCGCCAACCTGCCACGCGAGCGTGGAAACAGACGGAATTGTCTAATGCACTGTGCACAGAGAGGCTGCTCTCCTGCACTGACTGGCAGGATGCGCACAACCAGCCGCGCGCCGTACGCCGGCCGCGCTCGGCAAACCTCCCAGTACTCATGCTCGGGACGCTGTGGGGCCCCTGTATGCAACGATGCTGATTGACGGCGGGGCACGCCTGTCTCCTTCTCATTGCGCGCGAGCCAGCGGCGCACGCGCGCCTCGTGCGCGTCCGGCACGCGCGACGCCTGCGCCGCCAGGCGCGCCAGGCCCGCCGCCACGCGCGCCTCCGCGCCGTGCAGCTCCCCGATGTAGCAGCGCGTGTCCGGCGGCCACTCGCCCGCGCCCGCCAGCGCCGGCTGCAGCGCGGGCGGCGGCGCGGGCAGCGCCCGGGCGGCCTCCGGCGCGTGCGCGCCGTCGGCGCCGGCGGGAAGGCCTGGCGCCTGCGCGGGCTTGAGAGCGGGCGCAGCCGCCTCGAGGCCGGCGGGAAGGGCCGTGGGCGCGAGCGCGGGCGCGGGCGCTGCCTGCCGCGCCGGGTTGTCCCACTTTGGGCCTGCGCATGCCAGGGCGCTCTGTCAGCTGGGCTGTCCAACCAGGCCAGGCCAGGTCAGGCAGGGAGGCATGCGATGTGATGTGCACACTAACAGTATGCGCTGCAGCAAAACAGGACGCCAGAGCTGCAGTGCCAGCTGGCCCATCGCTCCTGGACATCAGCGCAGCAGCTTGCAAAGAGGGGCGCACGCCTGCATCGGCACGCCTGCATCTGCACATAAACAGGGCGCCGGCAGAGCCCGGCGAGCGGGGGCCTCAGCCTAACCCTACCCCTTCTATGAGGAGGGGGGCGGGGCGCACAGCCGCGGGGGTTTGCGTCCCAGCCGGCCTTGATGTCCGCCGCGCGCTTGGGCCCGATGCTGTACACCTTCTTCTTCAGCAGCCGCTCGGCCGCGTCCCGGTGGTCCAGCAGCGCCGGCAGCCGCGCGCCGCACGCCTCCACCAGCTGGCGAGCCTGCGCGCTTTGTAACCCTTTGTAACCCTATCTGCTCCTGACCCGGCAGGCGCAGAACGGGCTGCGAGCGGCCGCGCGACGCAAAAGAGCGTGACTGATGCAGGCACGGTGCACCCAACACGACCCAGGCATGTCGCGGCGGTGCGTGGACGGCGCTTTGGCGGGCGCGGGGGGCGCGCCCGGATCTTGCCGACGCCGGGGACGCGGCGCGACACGTAGGCCTCCAGGCTCGCCGTCCACTCTGCCTGTGCGGCGCCCCCGGTGGCGTCCCCAGCCTGCCGCGCCGGTGCACACGCATACAGGGGTTAAGGGGTTACAAACTAGGGTTTCAAGCTGGCGGGGGTTCCATGGCATACCCCGCCCGCCGCATCGCCGCACACGCTTGCAGGCGCCTCTACCGTCATCTTCTTTCGACAAGCTGCTCAGCCGCTCCATCGCATGGTCAGCCGGGCGGCTCTACGAGGCGCCGGGGGAGGGCAGGGTGGCTTCTTGGTGCTCTGCGCAAAGCATGCAGCATGGCTCACATGCGCTCACATGCGCTAATACCTGTGCCAGAGCAGCTGGACCCTGAGCCAGGTGAGCGGGATGAGCGGGACCGTTTGCCAGATATGATGCTTTCATAATTAGCTGTACGGGGCGCCACCTCCGGCAGCTGCAGCAGCTGGCCGCCGCAGGCGGCGCCGCCGCCGCCGCCGCCGCGCGCCGTCGCAGCCGGCGCCGCCAGCGCCGGCACCGCGAGCGGCGCCACAGCCAGCGGCGCGCCAGGCCGCTCCAGCACCAGCTTGCCCTGCGCGGCTAGCGCCCGCGCCACCGCCGCTAGCGCGTCGCGGCTGTGCCAGGCCCGGCCTGCGCGCGCATCCACGGAACTCATAACGCGCTCGAGCGCATCCCTCATTCAACCCTAACCCTAGCGTGTCCAGCTTTTCCGCTTTATCGTCTTCTGTTACAGTGAGAAGGGCTAGCACATACTTGCTCAGCGTGGACAGCACCCTGCACGAAGCTGACGAACTGTGGGCACTGGTGGTGAAGGCATCTGAGCAATGCAGCATGCAATGCCGGCCCAGGGCCCACGGCGCTGCGCCGCGCAGCGCGGCAGAGCCAGCGCGGGGCGCGTGCGCGCGCGGCTGGAGCAGCGGCGCGGGCGCAATTGTAACCAGTCCTTTGTCCGTGCAGCAGCGCGCCTGTGGAGCCCATCAGGCGCTCGGTCTGCGTGGCCAGCGTGGCCCAGGGCAGGTACGAGTGGCCCGACTTGGCGGCCGCCAGCTGCAGCGTGTGCAGCAGCGCGAGCGCGGCGCGGCTGGGCAGGTCGGCCGGCGAGCCCAGCGCGGCCGCCAGGCCCTCCGCCAGCCGCCAGCCGCCGCCCGGTGCCTCAGCGAGCGCTGAGTACCTGCGGCAGCCCAGCGCGCCTCACTGTTCAGAAGTAGACTCACTGTCCTGCATTACGGGCGGGGCGCCTGCCACGGCTTGCGCTCTCTGCCGCGCGCCGGCCTATGCGCGGCACGTCAACGGGCGCCGAGTGCCAGCAGCGGCGGAGCCAGCAGCGCCTCGCCATGGTTTCCTGGAGCTGTTGGTGACATGACACAAGCGTTTGAGGGATCCAGCAAGAGTCGCTGCGTCCGCGCACAGCTGCAAGCCCGTTATGCGACCAGGCAGCTTGATGCAGGCATGCTGGACGGAAGCGCGGGGCCCAGGGCGGCGGCCGGCGCACGGGTCCTGGCGCATCCTCGCCTCGGTGTCGCCGCCGAACCACAGCGCCAGGCGCGTGGCCAGCCGCCCGCCGATGCCGTGGCTCTCCAGGAAGGCGCGCGCGTCGCGCGAGCCTGCGCGGCCGCAGGCGAGCTCGGGACCACGCCTGTATCATGGCGTGTCGTGCCACGCCATCTCCCGCTCCTGGCACCATGCTGCGCCGCCTCTCCCTCCCGAGCTCCTGACAAGCATCCTTCCCCTGACAACATCCTCCCCCACCGCCAGCTACATGCGCAACACGCTCCTCATCCACAAGAGCGCTCCTCCACGCCTTGCAAGCTCTCGGTCATGGTCACGCCCAGGATGCGGCGCAGCCGGCCGCGGCCCCCCTCTCTGGCGGCGCGCGCGCACCTCGGTTGGCGTCCCAGGCGGCCTTGATGCGCGCGGCCTGCGCGGCGCCGATGCCCGGCACGCGCGCGAGCGCGGCCGCCGCGGCCTTGCCGTCCAGCACCTCCATCACGCCGTCGCCATAGGCCTGCACCAGCCGCTCCGCCGTCTTGGGGCCCACGCCTGCGCGCGCGCGGGGCGCGGGCGCTCGGGCGCGCGCGCGGGACGCGGGGGCTCGGGGGGCGCGCGCGGCGCGGCGCGCTCGCGCGCCCGCATGGCGCGTCAATGGCTCTCCGCCGCATGGCCAGGGGCAGCGCCACGAGCCGGCAGGCGTCCGCCTCATGCCGCATCATGCCAGCTTCCTGCTGTCAGTCATTTGGTGCTGGGCAAATGAGACAGCTCTATCTGCAGATGTTTATGGTTGTAAAGTCTGGGCCGACAGCATTGTTTTGTAGGGTGCGCGCAACATGGTAGCTGCCAGAAGTCCTGCAAAGGCGCAAGCATGCGCGCCTGGCAGCGCGCTGCCGGCGAGGTAGGCGGCGAGCGCCTCCCGCGACTGCGGCGCGATTTCCTCGCAGCGCGCCGCGCGCAGCTGCACGCCAAACTTCTCGTGCGCGCCCCACGCGCCCGCAAAGCGCAGCGTCTGCCCGACGGCCGCGTGCGGCAGCGCGCCCACCACCGTGATGGTCCCGTGCTTGGCGCCTGCGCGGCCGGCCCGGCTTGGCGCCAACCTCGCGCGGCAACACGAGCGGCCTCGCAAGGCACACGAACGGCCTTGCAAGGCAACACGAAGGAGGCGACTGCAGGGCTGCAGCAAACGCGTTGCTCGACCCTTCCGGGAGCACCAGGGGTACCCTTGAATAACGCCAGGGCAGCGGACGCGCGCACCGGCAGAGCGCCGCGCGCGGCTGCCCGCCTTGGCGGGCGGCGCGGCGGGCGGCGCGGCCGCGGCCGCGAGCGCGGGCGGCAGGCCGGTCGCGTGCGCCACCTTGACCTGCAGCACGGTGTAGCCGGTGTCGTCGGCGCGGAAGGTCACGCGCTGCACGCTGCCCTCCACCAGCCCGCCGCCCGCCTGCACCAGGCTCTCCAGCTGCGCGCCCACCTGCGCCGCGGCGCCCGCCCCCATGACTGCCATGGTTCCATGAGTGGCATGATTGCCGTGATTGCCATGATGGCCATGGTTGCCATGTGTGCCATGATTGACGCCAACGGGGTCCTTTGGGGCCCAAGGTGCTGGCGGAACCGGGAGGGGCAGGCGTCAGGCCGTGATGCCAGACACCCTCCGCCTCGAGCTAGCCGCAACACCGCCATTGACCTGCGGCACAAGGGGCTGCGCTGCACGACCCCATGAATGCACACCAGGACAGACTTTCCAGCTGCGTACGCGCCAGCTGACGACCGCGAGAATTTGCATGCACCCCTCTCTCGTGCTTGCTGTTCAGCGCAGCCGGGCACCGCCCGGGCCAGACGCGGCTCAGGCAAGCAGACAGTTCAGGGCCGCGCCCGCTCGGCAGGCACGGTGCCCGAGGTGTCGCTCAGAAAGTCCATCCCAGGCTCCGCAGCGGCGGGCGCGGGCGCGGCCGCCGGCGCGGCCGGCGCGGCCGCAGCCGGCGCGCTCCGGAGCGGCGGCGCGCTGCCGTACAGCGGGGCGGCGCGCGCGGGCGCGGGCGGCGGCGGGGGCGCCTGCGCGGCCTCCACCTCCTCCGCGACCAGGACCTGCGCGGCATAGGGTTTAGCCCTAGCCCAGCCGCCCGCGCTGCTGGCAGGCGCGGCCGCAGCGGCGGGAGCGCGCGCTCGCATGAGGTGCGAAGGCAGTGCAACGTCCTCAGACCCCTGCCCACAGCGAACTGGTGAGCGCGCCGGCGAGCCCGGGCGCTGCAAGCGCTACAAGGAGAGCAGGGCGGGCCGTACCGCGACGCGGCTGCTGCTGTCCCTGCGGCCCGGGCGCAGTGGCGCGGGCCCGCGGCCCTGGGCGGGCGGGCGGGACGCGCGCAGCGGCTGCGTCGCCGCCGCCGCCGGCGCTCCGGCACTCGCGGCGGAGCCCAGCGCGCGGTCGCCGCCGCCTCGCGCGGCCGCGCGTGCTGGCGCATGCCGCGCTTTCCCGCCGCCCCTGGCTGCGGCGGGCAGGGCGCTGCTGTGCTCGCAGCGTGGGCCGGCCAGGGCGTGCAGGCGGCGGGAGGTATCGCAGGCGCGGCGCCACTCGGTCAGCGCGGCGCCGGGCAGCCGCATCCACAGGCTGCGCTGCTGCAGCAGCGCGCGCCTGTGCGGACCAAGGCCTGACGCTGGAATGCTGTGCCGCCGCAGGCGCTTCAGCCGGTCCCAGACGTCGGCTGGAAGGCCGCCCGCCTGCTGGGGCGGCGCGCCGGCCCGCTGGGGCGGCGCGCCGGCCCGCGCTGCGCCGGCCCGGCCCATGCTGCAGAGCTGCAGGCCGAAAATGTTCGGAGACGCGCTGTCGGCGCCGGCCGCTTCTAGGCGCGGGGCTGCTGCTGATTGCACCGCCTCACACCATCGCACGAGCTGGCGCAGCCTCCTCATATAACCTGGCCGCGCCCGCCGCCGGCATGGAGCGCGCCGGCGCGCAATCAGGCCGCCTCCAGCTGCATGCGGCCCTGCGTGCCGCGCACGCGCCCCTCCTCGCGTCCAGCGCCAGCAGAACCCCTTGCGGCGCGTTTGATGGTGCCGTCGCGGCGTCACGCCTGCCGGCTGGCACCTTGCGCCGGAACCTCCAAAGCACACGCCAGGACGTCCGGTGTGAGCTGTGCAGGCCTCCTGTGCTTTAGCACCTAGGTGAGCACTGGCCTGTCAGGCTCACTGCTCCTGCAGGGTCTCCACGAACCGGCTTGCCCCGCAAGGGATTTTCCTTGGGAGGTGGCGTGCCGTGCTGCCTGTTTATTGACTTTCTAGCGTGTGGATGGCTTGGTGCCATCTCACCAGCCAGAGCTCGGCAGGAGTGGTCACACACTGCCGAGAAGAGCCCTGCCGTGCACAGTGCAGAAGGCAGGCCACCCGCGCCATGGCGGGCGGAGCAGGGGACGCCGGCGCTGGCAAGCGCCAGCGCCTTGCTGAGATGTACAAGCAATACAAGCAGGAGAGCTTCCCAGAGGTAGAACGTGCGCGCTCAGCCGCTGAATGAATGATAAACAACTTCGTGCAAGAGCACGTGCGTTCAGCACCTGTGCTGCCTGCGCAGGGCAGAGATGTGAGCAGCAGCGAGTTGCACAAGTTGCTCCACGAGCAGCCCGGCAGCCTTGCGCTTGTGGACACGCGCACCAAGCCTGAAACAGATGTTTCTATGATACCAGGTGCCCCCGGGTGCTAGTAGATCTCCTGTGTCCCTTGCCGTCCACGCTCGTCGTAATACAGCGCAGACACCTTGTTGCAGGAGCCATGACGCTCTCTGACTTTGAGGAGCGCAAGCGCGAGCTGCTGGGGACGAAGAAGATAGTGGCGTATTGGTGGGCCCCGGTCTGACCACTCCACTGCTGGTAAAACTGGCTGCAAGTTTACCACTACGACAGACAGTGCTTGTTGCACAGCACCGTGGGCCTCCGAAGCGGGAAGTATGCGGAGGAGCTGAGGAGGGAGGGCGCGGACGCGAGCAACCTTGCGGGCAGCATACTCGCTTGGGTGTGCGCGGCCGCACTCCCCTCTCTAGGTCACGCATCCTGCAGCGTCCTATGACCTGCAAGTCATGTAGAGTGAACACGTTGTGACGTTCAAATTCTGTAAGGTGAACACTGTTGCGCAGCTATCAGTTGCTGCGGGCGGCGCAGACGCAGGACGGGTACCCGCTCGCGGACGGCGTGACGGGCGCGCCGACGCAGCGCGTCCACGTCTATGCGGACAAATGGGCACTGCAGGGCGATGGCTACGAGCCGGTCACCTTTTCCAAGGGCCGGTGAGGGCCCGCGCATGCGTTAGCATCCATGCATGCATGCCGCTCTCCACCCGTGCATGCTGCACTGATTGTGAACGCTCATGCATGCATGACTGCCTGTGCGCATGACCTGATCTGCCATGTTCGCCTGCAGAGGAGCCCTGGCGGCGGTGCAGTCCATGCTGCCGCGCTGGCTGCGCGGGGGGTAGCGCAACGCATGTGCGGAGTCTGTATAGGCAAGTTCAACTGTTCCTATATATTGTGCATGTGTTCCTAGCTTTACTGCATGTGTGCTAGCTACAGTGCACGTGTAGCTATAGTGCATGTGACTGTTCCTAGCTGTAATGTTCGTGCGTAGCGCAGCGCCTGTATCATAATGAGCTGGGATGCAATCAAGTTGTAAGAGGTGTGTACTGTCATGTTTGCTCATAGAGCTGCACACTGATGTTGACAAATCCAGCAGGAAAGCAGGCAAAAGCATCAGCTCTACCCAAAATCAGCTCTACTTATGCCCAGCAGCACAGTGCGGAGCAACAAGCAAGGCGACGAGCGGCGACGAGGCGCGGACAGCTCGCACCAAAGGAGCCAGTGCAAACCACATTCCACCTCATTGCTTCACAGAACAGTGGAGTGTGGACGGGCGGAACACCAGAGATATGGTTGCGCGCTGCGGTTGCACGAGGCCACTGCCCCAGGCACGGTCCTCCCCACGCCAATGCTGCTCTAATGGACACTGTCTTCCCACTCCGACGCCGCTCTGCGGAAACCAAACCTGCCGGGCATCAGGCCTCCTGCCTGAGCACCAGCGTCGTCTGTCCGGGCACGTTGATCCAGAGCTTGCCGTCGTGCGAGTGCAGCACGCCCTCCGCGTTGGTCCGCGCGCCCTCCCAGCCGCCGTACGCGGCGTCCTGCGCGCCGTGGCCGCCCGCGCTCGCGCGGCCCGAGCTTGCCATGGCCGGCAAAGTGCGTGCGACCTCTCGTGCCTCCCGCTAGCGTGAGATGCATTGGCGTGTTCTGTGCATCAGGCGTGCGGGCGGCCATGCGCGCCTGCGAGCTGAAGACCTCGGTGAAGGAACCGCCGCCTACCCAGCAGCCGTACTCGCCGCCCTGCGGCGATGCTGCCGAGTCGGGCTCGTCTCCAGCAGCAGGGTGCCGAGCAGCAGGCAGCGTCTCCGGCAACACGACTGCAGCATGCTGACAATCTCCGCGGCGGACAGGCAAGTGTGGTTCTTATACATAACAGAAGATCCACTTAAGGTCTGCCTTGCCTGGAAGCTGCTGCGGCCGGCATTGACGACGGTGACAATCCGCTCAGTGCCGTCAGTGCGCTCAAAGGCCATCACGCCGTTCGGGCGGTCCTGCAACCACCACATAATGCTGGCCAGTTGCCGGCCAGCAGTGCCCCGGGCACACTGCGATCCGAGCCATGCTGCAGGCTGCACGCATGTGTCACAGAGGGCGAGACAAGCTGACCTGCGCACACAGCGACCAGGCACGCCACAGGCCCGCGCGCGGCGCGCGCCCGCCGCACGGGCGCGCATCAGGCTCCGCACCTCGTGCAGGACGGCGACGCCGCCGCGGCGCAGCGCGGGGAAGCGGCGCCGCAGCGCATTGGCGTCGCGGAACAGCGCCAGCATCTGGCGCCCGATCTCGTCCGCGGCCTGGTCCCACTGCAGGCGGTAACACTCGTCCGTGTTCCTGGCGCGCGCGTGTGCGCGCCATGTCAGCGGGGCAGGCGCAGCCAGCCAGCCGGGAGCGCGCACCCGGCGCCCTCCTTGGCTGCATGCCAGGCACACGGGTGGTCAGCGCATGCGGGCACTGCACGGGTGCCCATCTCCGACGTGCAGGCCCATGAAGACGGTGCATGGAACAAGGTTGAGGCAGTTGCAGCAGCGCGACTCTACATAGGGACCTGTGCATACAAGACCCTACCCTACCCTACATGACACAGGCGGCCGTGAGGGCGGCCAACGCACCACCAGCCGCTCTGCGCGAACTCAGTGCCCATGAAGACCATGGGCAGGCCGGCCGCCGCAACGTTGGCCGTGTACCAGAGCCGCGCGGACGCGCGCGCGTGCGGGTCGCCGCGGCCGCCTCCATACTGGTCCACCGCGTAGCGGTGCTGCCCGCCGATGTAGGCGTAGTCCTCGTACCAGGCGCCGCCCTTGGCGCAGCCCACCTGCGGCGCCGGGCGGGCTCCGTCGGGCCCTGCACAGTGCGGTGGCCCAGCAGAGTTCATGCTCCAAAGCAGCCCGGCCATCGTGCTGTAAGGCCCAGCAAACGCGCAAACCGTTTAGCAGACAGTTGGGGGTGGGCGGGCACACGCCACACACTCCAAATCTCAAAAGGCCGCCACAGAGCACTCTGCGACATGTCAGAGGGCGTGCGCACGACAGAACACCCGTGAGCACCAAGTCAACCAGTAACAGTCCGGCTCGCCGCGTCGCAACGCCGCCCCCGCCTGACAGGCAGACGGACGTGCCGCGCATGGGCTCAGGTTTAAAGCTGAGTAGGGTGCACCAGGCGCCCCACCGGCGCGCCTGGTCGTGCGAGCCCAGCAGGTACTTGATGCACTGCGTGGGCGCCGTGAAGCCGAAGTGCAGGCCCATGACCGTGCGCAGCCGCGGCAGGTTCCAGCCCTCCGCCCAGTCGCCTGGCGGGCGCGCGCGGCCGGCACGCTCGCAGCTGCCTTGCCGTCGCCCGGCAGTGAGCACGGGGCGCCTTACGACAAGCGCAGGCTGCTCTGCTCAGATGCTGCAGAAGCAGCAGGATCTCCGTAGATATAGCGATTTCCGTTCCTGTACAGTAATTATGACAGTAACAAAGCATTTGTATTTGCAAGCATCATGCAAGGTCAAATCTATCATACAAGTCTGGATGTGCACATGCCCGCAGGCCGCGGCGGGCGCGCACCGCCGCCGTGGTGCCCGCGCCCGAGTGCGCGGTGCTGCTGGATGATGTCGAAGTAGCCGCTGTGGACCCAGACGGAGTCGAAGCCCAGCTCGTGCACCGACATTGGGTTCTCCGGCGTCACCTGCCCCGCAGTGACACATTTTGTGAAGAGGTAGGTCGTTGGCCGGGTGATGGGCGCCAAAGCCAGGGGCCCTTGCTTGGAATCGAGGGTTGTGTTTGCCACACTGGCCGCAGCTGTGCGCCGCTGCACCGACTGGTAAATTGCCGCCATGCTAAGACATGCAGATCTTGCGCACATGCTGCACCCCAAACGATAACGCAGCACTGCAGGCATACCCTTATCTCCATGCAAGTGCAGGGCCTACCATGGGTTATGCCTACCCTACAGACAGCTGGGAAAAACTGAGCCCTGCAGGGCGCGCGCGCGCCTCGGCAGTGGGGATGCGGCCGGGGAAGCGCTCGCGCGTCGCCCAGGTCAGTGCCCACCACCGGTATCCCTACCCTAACTCCAACCACAGCTGGGACATCCTAACCCCCAGAGCGCGCGCGCGCGCCTCGGCGGTGAGGATGCGCCCAGGGAAGCGCTCGCGCAGCGCCCAGGTCAGCGCCTGCACCGTCTGCGGCGGCAGGTCGTTCGCGGAGTCGAAGCGCAGGCCGTCCATGCGGAAGGCGCCCAGCCACGATGCGCACGCGTCGCGCAGCATGTCCGTCACCTCGCGCTTCCAGAACGCAAAGTTGCGCCCCTGCCGCCGCGCCGGCGGGCCGTCAGACTGAGCCGGCGCGCCGGCGGCTTGCCGGCGCAGGAGCATGGCTGCGGCGTGTGCGGCGCGCCGGACGGCCGCGGGCGCACGGCGCGGCGACAGGCGTGGACGCAGTGCAGGCGGGCCTTCACCATATGCCCGTTCGAGGGCGGCTTAGAAACCCCATGGCACTGCCTGCAACGGCGTAATGGAAAGGAGGCGCGCCGACGCACGCCAGGGCGCGCGCGTGGGAGGGAGGCTGATGTCTCCGGCGCGCGCGCACCCAGGTGGTGTCGGGCGCGTGCTCATGGTAGATGCCGCCGTGCGCGAAGCCGGGGCCCCAGCCGTCGTACTCCCACAGCTCGTTGCCCTCCGGCGCGCCGTGGTGCAGCACCTGTGCGCGCCCTGCTCGCATGGCCGGGCGCCTGAAGGCACCCTTAAGGGCGTATGCGGGGCTGCCTGGCGTGTCCCGAGCCCAGGCAGCACCTGCGCTTTGCAAGTTCTCATGAGCTTCATACCCAGGTACCTGGAGGAAGACTGCGGGGCTGTCTGACGCATGTCGAGCCAGTGCCGGGTGCAGCGGGTTGCCAGGTGCTGGCCTACAATGCACATTCCTCCATGCCACAGCAGGTCACAGGGCGTGGTGAAAAATCGAGCCACAGCAGGTGCCAGGGTGGGGTGGGTGACGAGGGTAGAGAATAGGGTTCTGCGCACCACATCCAGGATGACCGCCAGGCCCAGGCCGTGCGCGGCGTCCACGAGCGCGCGCAGCTGGTCCGGCGTCCCGTACGCGCCGTGCACCGCCAGCAGCTGCGCGCGCGGGGGTTGGGGTACGGTTTAGGTTCGGGCGTCATGCACCTCCAGGCGCGCCCGCCAGTCAGCCAGTCTTGGATGCAGCACTGCTCGGGGCGCTCTGCCGCTGTCGGCGGGTGCGGCGCGGCGGCTGCGGCAACCTGGACCAGGTTGCGGGTCACCGCCACGGAATGGCTCGAGAGCGCGCGAGCGCGGAGGGGCGCGGTGGCGCCGCGCTGCGCAGCCCGCTGCGAACGGCGTGCGTGCTGCGGAGGCGCCGGGGCGCGCGCTGCCTGGGCCGCTCCGGCCCGCTCCAGACAGGCACGCGCAGAGCCTGGGTTCGCCCTCTGGCTTCCGGGCAGACCAGGCACATGGAGCGCATCGCGTGCGGGCTGCGCGCGGCGGGGCTGTGATGGGGTTAGGGTTAGGATGCGAGCCAATCCTGGCCGAGGGGCGGGCGCGCCTGGCGCGGGTTGTACCCCCAGGCATCGCTGTGCTCAGTGACGGGCATGAGCTGCACGGCGGTGAAGCCCGCATCGGCCACGTGCGCCAGCCGGCCCACCGCTGCCTCGAACGTGCCCTCCGGCGTGAAGCTGCCCACGTGCATCTGCCGCCCGTCGCGCGCGCCGCCTCAGGTGGCCCCCCGCCGAGCCGGACAGCCGGGCCGTGCAGCTGGGACCGCATCTCGCAGCCCGGTCCCGCGCCGCCGGCCGCGCAGGGAGAGCACGGCGCAAAGGCAGGGACGAGCCTGGGTCGACGGCGCTGGCTCACCCGTTCCGCTTTGCATAATGGTAAACGTGGTCAACTTTTTTTGAGGGGAGCGGGCCGCTGGCAGGCAGGCGCCTCGTAGATGATGTACTCGTCGAAGGGCGGCGGCTCCCACGCCGGATGGCGCCAGGCGAACGCGGCCGCGTCGTCCGCGAAGCACCATGCCGAGTCAAAGTCGGTGTGCCGCGCGTACGGGTCGCGCCGCGGCGGCAGCGCCTCGCCGCCCTCGCCCTCCAGCAGCACGCGGTACGCCGCGCCCGCCGCCAGCGCGCCTGCGCATCTCAGGATGCGCTTCAGGATTCCACCGTGCTGCAACTGAGCTGGCAGCCGGCGCCCGGACCGCTGGCGGGCCCCGTGCAGGGTCGGCAGCCTGCGCCGCCCGCCTTGGCTTTGATGGAGCCTGTGGACCCCGGCCCCATGCATTCGCCCCCTTCCATGCAAGCATTTTCAGGCTGGCGATGCATGCATGCGGCTGGGTTCGCCACCCGGCCGTAATGCCACGCAGGCAGCGCATGTCCAGCAGAGCATGTCAGATTCATTCCATCAGGCAACACCTCTGGCATTGTGCCGCACCGGGCGCAAAGCGCGCCGCCCAGGTGTCGCCGCTGCGCGCCAGCGGCAGCACGCCGCCGCCCCGGACCTCCACGGCCGCCGACCGCGCGTGCGGCGCCCACACGCGGAAGCTCGCGCCGCCGCCGTCCGCGCCGGCATGCAGCGTCAGGCCCATGGCTGCCGCAGCTGCGTCCGCCGGCGCGGGCCGCTCCGCGGGCTCCGCAGTGGCCTGGCGCCCGCAGAGACAGGACCTAGCACAGCAGCTGCACACCACAGCCTGCGTTGTGCAGTCACAGCTGCTCAGGCTTGCGGGCCCCACATGGGCTGTCAGGCTGCTTCAGGCCGCTCAGGCTTGCAGGCCCCCCACGGGGCTGGCAGGCGGCTCCAGGCCGCAGCGCGCTTCTTCCCGCGCGCCAGGCGCCCACAACACCTGGAGCCAGGCAGGCTGCAGCACCCCCTGCAGGCGTGAAGCCGAACGGGGGCCAGGTGGGGCAGCCGCGCTGGTGCCAAGGTCACGCCCGCAGTGGCCGCACCGTCGCGGCGCGGCTGGGCGCCTCAGCCCTGCACGCGAGCGGCCAGGCTGGTGCGGCCGGCGCAGCGGGGCTGCTGCTGTGCAGCCGCGGCTGGGCTGACCTCGGGCGCGCCAGAACCGGTTGTGCGACCAGCGGCAAGCAGGCTCCGCAGGGGCTGGCCCGCGCGGGCGCCGCACGCCAGCCCGCAGCCGCGGAGGCAGCCATGGCCTGGCAGGCGTGCACTGCTTGGCTCAGAAAGTGCTGGCTGGTTTTTCAGCAGAAAGTTTCCTCAACAGCCAGGAGCAGCGGTCCATGAGCTCGCACATGCAATCAAGCAAGCAATGCACGTAGCGGCTGACGCACCAGCCAAAGCCAGTGCTGACAGTCAAGGAGAAGTCAGGCGCTGTTCGCCCGCCCTGCCTTCCCGTCCACGTCTGAGAAGCCAAGTGCGTGCAGCTCTCGCGACCTCTTCCCGACGCGTTGAGAGACTTCAGCGCCGTGCGCCGCGCATGCTGTGTTGCTTCTGAAGCACTCCAGTCCCTGCAGGTCCCCTTCGTACCATCAAGTCCTTCCTTGGCTCTGCCCACCGCTTGATCCACAACCCTCCAGCACTGAGATTCGCTGAGGACCTCGCTTGGAGGCCCAGCACAGCAAAACAGGCCTCCTGCGCGCCAGCTGCCTGCTGTGCTGCCTCTGCGCAAACGCCGGGCGGGCATGCACGCCTGAGCGTGACCTGGTGATGGGCCAGCCCAACTACACACGTGATGATCCACCAGCAGGACACGGAGCTGCTCTTTCTGCCCACAGAGGTGTGGCTGCGCTGCGTGTGGCAGGCCTCTGATTTGCTGCATCTTCACAATCTATGCAACAAGATGGCGATGGGTGCGCGCGCAGCTGGCATTCTTTGCCGAGGACGAACTGATTGAGATCGTGCCCAACTTTCAACTGCGCGACCTGGTCAATGACCACATGCTGGTTATCGATGCGGTGAGGCGCGGCACGGGGCTGCCACTGCATGCTCTGCCAGTCGCTGTTCCACCCTGCACCTGAACACCTTGCCGCGCGCGTGCAGGGCACGTTCGGGCCGTTCAGGCCAAACTCAGGCACACAGGTGCCAGTCTGGATGGCGCTGATGCTGCACCGGCGGCGAAAGTGCCGCATAAACCCGCCCGCGTGGCTGACTCCGGCCCACCTCGAAGGTGAGCGTGCCCGCCGCGCAACCTGCCACACCACCGTGCTTGAAGCAGCCTGGGCCACACAGGGCACCAGGGCAATTCCGCCGGGGGCTGATTCAAGACATGGCCCGGAACTCAGCTCGCGCCGAAGCTGTATGCATGGGCAGTGCTTCACGTTGCTCCCAGCTGAGCAAGGCATGCAGCGTTTGCACCAGTGGTCCGCCTGGCGACCCCTGTAAGGGTTGAACGGTGTGAGAGCTGCCTGCGGGCTGTTTCTGGGCACAGGCGTGCTGGCGGCGGACCGCCGCACGGGCGACGTGTTCGAGGAGCTGCCGTTCCACTACCTGGAGATCGCGCACCTGCTCTTCACGCACGCCAAGGACTCGTTCGGCGCGGATCTGCAGCAGGCGCGGCTGCGCGCCCGCGGGGATGGAGACAAGGACTGCGGGGAGGCTGCGTGGTGCTGTCCAGGCTGCCGCGCGCCGGTGGGCGCGGGCGCCCGGCGCAAAGCCGTCCAAGCATGTGTGGCGGCTGCTCTGGACCCGACAGCTTGGCCGCCGCGCCTGCGCGCCTGCCGCCCGGGGGCGCGCAGCGCGCGGCAGCGGGCGCCGGTGCGGCCCGTGCCAGCGCGGGGTTGGCCACGTGAGCACCGGCTGCGCCGCGAGCTCGGAGACGGGAGGAGAGGCGTGTGGCCTGCGGGCACAGCACCGCGTGACCTGACCCCGGCAAACCTGTACCGCGCAGGGCGCCAGCAAGCGCGTGCCGGGCGGCGCAGGTGCGCGACCTGCTGGACGAGCTGGCGCGCGTGCGGCGCAACAAGGTGCAGGCTGGGCTGCGCGAGCTGGCGGGCGCGCTGTCGGTCGTCAAGCTGACCAACCTGGCCTGCATGGAGGTCAACACGATCCGGCCCTTCTTCCAGGCCGCGCTGGACCGCTTCTTCCGCCTGCGCCCGGTGCGCGCGGGCCCGGGCTCACCAGCGGGGGGCGCAGGCACCCCACGCCCCCCTCACGCCCCCCCTCACCCCTCACGCCTGGGGGCGCAGAAGGGCGCGCGCACTCTGCCTTTCCTGTACCCGAGCCTTTCCTTTCCTTTCCCTGCCCCGCGGGCCCGGCGCGCGCCCGCGCGCCGCGCGCGCGGCCCGGGCAGCCTGCGTGCGCAACGCACGCTTGTGACCATGCCCTACACCTTGCGGCTTCAACCAGCCGTGCTGTGCGCCAGGCTCCACGGGCTGTGCACGGTGGCCGCAGCAGGTGAGCGCGGCGGGGCTGTGCGTGCGCAGTTGGACCCCGACAGGCAGGACGCAGCTGACCTGGGGGCCCCGGATGCGCGGCCGTAGTCGGCGCGGCAGCTGCCGCGTGCTGGCTGAGCGTGCGCGCTGGCCGTCGGCGCACGGTCGGCGCGTGGCTGGTGGTGCGGAGTTAGGGCCGCGCATGCTGCATGGCATGAGCTGCGCTGGCCGCATGCAGGGAGGTGGCAGGCAGACTGTTTGCTTGCTGTCTTTAACCTGTCTGCTGCAGGTTGTGCGCTAGAGGGAACCCATGCTGGGGAACTCCCTGTCGAACATCCACCTATGTGGAAAGCTGGACTCACTGGGTCAATTCCTCGGGAACCGCTGGCCTTGTGCATGTGCTTGCCTGTCGTTGAGCCATTGTGAGGCATCTGTGACAGCGGGTGCTGCCAGATGCATATATGCATTTTCTCATGCGCCAGTGAATTCAACTCACTGCAAGCCTGCATTGCCTGCATGTTGCATGTTACAGGTTCATCTTGCTGGCTTACAGCCGCCCAAAGCAGCGCACAAGGCTCCAAGTCTTCATGCTGACCTGTCAGTGAAGTTACGTCATGTGCAGCACGTGACCCTCTACTTGAGCCA
>JAABUV010000896.1_pt1 | contig 44490 bp, 83 predicted proteins | sample 5559971 | NCBI WGS metagenome assembly JAABUV01 (sample SAMN10711881, study PRJNA513362) | rock metagenome | isolation source: Antarctica rocks | place: Antarctica: Victoria Land, Knobhead nord | collected 2015-12-19 | reverse complement strand
GCGGGGACGCGCTCTGTGAGCGCGATGTGAGCGCGCGCTGTTGCTCGGCTCTGTCAGTGAGCGCAGGCGGCTGGTCTGTCAGCGCGACGCTGGGCGCGCTGGGCCTCCTGAGGCGCTTCAAGCGCCGCGCAGGCGCGGGCGCGGGGGCAGCTTGCGCCATCCAGTCCTCCTTTGCCTTGTGATGCACAGGCCGCCTGGTGTGCATTTCCATGACCTGCTCAGGACTTGCGGATGCCCCGACCCTAAAACGCATGCTTCAGAGCACTGGCGCATGTCCACCACTGGGTCGCGCCCCACACAGCGCGGGGACGCGTGCCGCGGCACCCAGCAGCCGCGTCAGCACCTGGTGTCTCTGCCGTGTCACGACCCCCTGACCCATTGCAGCTCTGGCACCTTGGGAAAGAGTGTAGAGGCTCGGTTGATGCTTGAGGTGGTGCAGCTCGTGCTGTAGGCAGCGCCGAGGCGCGCACCGCGGCGGGCAGCGGCAGCGGCTCCGAGGCCACATCGGCGGGCGCGCCACCGATCGACGCCGCCGCGGCGCGGGCGGAAACGCAGCGCGTCCTGCGCGGTGCGCTGCTCAATGCTGATTGGGCGTAGGATCTTGCAGTGTTTGAAGCCGTTCAGCCATTGTGCCAGCCCCTGTCCGGCCGCAGCTGCGGTGCCGCCCAGGCGCCCAGGCTCGGCTTTGGTCCTCTGGCGGGGAGGGAGGCTGCAGGATGGGCGCCCGACCCATGCAGGCCTTCCCCGTCACTTATCTGCTGCGGCTCATGCATGCTGCAGGATGAAGGGGTGGGCCCGGCTGCCAAGTGCTGCCCACACGCAGTGCTGCGTGCTCACGCGAGCCCCGCGGTCGCGCAGAGGCAGCCAAGTCGGACCGCATTGGGCGCGGCCGCGCGCTGGTGGTGCAGCCGCTGACCGCCGCGCTCGGCAAGCTGCTGCAGGTCAAGCAGCGCGCCATCGAGCGGCGCGCCCCACTGCGCCTGAGCTGCGCGCGCACCCAGCCGGCTGTGTGCCTTTAGGAAGGCAGCGGCGGGACCCCTCGTCTCTGCCAAAGTGCGGAGCCGGCGCGGCGCTGAGGGAAGGGGAGGGACATTCCCATGTCCCGATCAGGCAGGCCGAAGTGATCATATGATGACCATGAGCCTATGTTGCTGAAAGAGCAAAGCAGTCCGTGATGACGTGCTGGGCGGCAGGGCCCGCAAGGCGGCCCCTGCGGCCCGCAGCGCCCCGGAGCCCGCGGACGCAGCCCGCCCGTTGGCGGCGGCGGAGGCCGCGACAGGGGCGGTGGCGGCGGCGGCAGGGGCGACGGCGGCAGGCCCCGCCCCAACCCCTAGCCCAGCCGCACCGCAGTCGCCCGGCGGCAGCGCCGACGACCTGGTGGAGCTCTCCGACGAGGAGGACGGCCGCGCGCCGGGCGGCGCCGCCGCGGGCGCGCCCGCGCCGGGGAGCGGCGCGGGAGCTCCCGTGTCCGGGCCGAGCGACGCTTTCAAGGGCGCTGAGTCGCACCCGCCTGGCGCCCGTGGGCCGCCATGCGGCCCGAGCGCCAACCCTGTCCAAATCCCTGTGTTCCGGGAGGACGAGGGGCTCGCGGCGCCGGCCGCCACGGCTGCGCCGGCCGACCTCGGCCGCGACTCCGGCGCGCCCGCAACCGCCGCGCCGCAGCGCAGGAGCGTGTTAGCCATGATGCGCGACGCGCCGCTCGGCGACGCACGGGCGCGCCCCAGCCGCCGCGCCCACCGCCGCATGCACGGCTAGTGGGGAGCCGCTGGGGTGCAGGGTGTGGGCGAGTGTGCGGCTGCTGCTGTGCGGGTCGTGCTGCAGGGCGTGCGGACAGTGACGCGTGCTGGCAGGGGAGGCGTCCAGCCCAGGGAAGCGTCCAGCCTGTCGCCTGCTGCTGGCTGGGGTGCCAGTGTGCGAGGCAGGGGCGCCCCTGCCTGCTTGTTGCGCCGCTCCGCCCATGCGGAGCCCGTAGGGCCCTGCCTCTGGAAGCCCTGCATGTCCGGTCCCGGACGCGCCTGCCCTGACGCATGCATGCCCTCCGCATGCAGTGCTGGCACACTCACGGTGAACCCTGTGTCGCAGGACCTGGGCGACGGCGGCGCGCCCCAGGAGGCGCCCTGCGCCCCGGCAGGCGGCTCCATGGGCCACCCTGCGGCGGCGCCGGGCTGCGCCCGGCAGGGCGTCCCCGGCAGCGGCGGCGGCAGCGGGGCCAGCGACGGCGGGGCCCCGCCCTGCGCGCCGTGCGGCGCGGGCGCGGCACACCCTCCGACAGCCTGCGCAGGCCTGGGCCTCAGCCTGCGCCTGGACAGCGAGACGCAGCCAGGCTTTGGCCTGGACAGTGCGCCCGCTGATGAGGCGCGTGGCCCTCAGCAGCGCCCTCCAGCCCCGACCTTATCTACTGCTGCTCTGGAGCTTGACGCAACCCCATACGCCCTGCTTAACCACGGGCGCCAGCTGTGAAGAAGGCCGTGTGATGCCATGCAGCCTGCCGCTGATGACATGTCTGCCGGTGGCGCCCCAGGTAGGGCTTGGTGGAGCGGCGGCGCTGCCAGCGGAGGAGGCAGGGGTCTCGGGAACGGCTGGCGCTGCGGACCAGCGCAGGGCAGCCAGTGCAGGGGACGGGGAGGGGCGAGAGGCCGCGGTGGAGGAGGAGGACGAAGAAGATGAGTTCTCCAGCGGCGGGAGTGGCGGCGGCAGCAGCAGCGAGGGCCCGAGCGAGGACGAGGGGGAGGGGTCGCCGGGCGCGCGCGCGGCCGCGCTCGCCGAGGCGCGGCTGCTGCTACGCGACCGGCCGGCCCGGCGCCGCAAGCACGGCCACCTTGTGGAGGAGGAGGTATGCGGCGCCCTCCTGCTGCGTCCCGTACATTCTCACCAGGGCTGCTGTACAGGCGGTGGGATGGCATGTGGGCGTTGGTGACCTGGTGACAGGCACCAGCTGGTGTGCCGCTCTGTGGGCTTACATGTCATGGTGGAGACTGCGAGACTCTGACATTATGCCTGGAATGTTGGCTTGGACAGTATGGTGGCGCGCCTGCCCGCAGGCAGAGATGAGCGAGGACGAGGGCCACAGCGACAGCGGCAGCGACGTGGAGGCCGACGCCGACGGCGTGCTGGTGCGGTGGCGCGCGCCGGGCCCAGATCTGCCTGGGGCTTCCCTGACTCTGATGTTGTTGCACACGAAGCGGGACGCGCATGAAGCAGGACGCAGGAGCAGCCCATGGCTCCGACAGCTGCACATCGTCCTGAGGCTAGGGTAGGGTACCTAAACCTACCCCATACCTATCCCACTCTCCTTGCGAGCACCTCCCACTCTCCGGCATGCGCCGCAGGCGGACCTGATCGGCGCGGGCGCGGAGCGGCGCGGCGACGAGAAGCGCCGCGCCGCGCTGCACGCCAGCTGGGCGGCCGAGCGCGACGAGGAGGCCGTCAAGGACCTGCTGGAGGGCGTGCGCGGCGGCTTCCGCAAGCGCCGCCGCGGCGGCGCGCTCGACGACGCGGTGCGGGCGTGATAGGCGGCTAGGGTAGGGTACCTGCCGTTCCACCTGCTGGCCGATGTGCGCCCACAGCTGGACGCCTAGAATGCGCGCTGGCCTGCGGTCTGACGCGCGGTGAGGCTGCGGCTGAGGAGCTTGCGGGGGTGGTGCATGGCGCTTTCTGCAATCATCGCCACAACATTCCATGCACCACTCAGTCTTCTGCTGGAGGCCTGTTCGTAAGTGCTAAGCTGCCTGGCCTGACGAACAGAAGGCAGCAGTCCAGCTCGAGCGGGGACCAGCCACGGCGGTGCGCCCCGGGCGACCATGAGGGCTTCCCTTCAATGCGCCGCCCGCCAGGTATGTGTGACTTCATGGGGGTTGCGCGCGGGCAGGGAGGCTCGCACCGCGACGCGCGGTGGCGGCGCGCCCGGGCCGCGAGCGGCAGCGAGGCGGGCTCCGACGCGGCCGCCAGCGGGTCCGCGAGCGGCAGCGGCGCGGACAGCGACAGCGAGGGTGGCAGCGGCGGCGACGAGGCCGGCGCGCGCGCGGACCCCTATGCGGCGCTGGACGACATGTCTGACGACGATGTGCGCGAGGAGCTGCGGCGCGAGCAGCAGCAGCAGCTGCTGGCGGCATCGCAGGTGTGTCTGTATGAGGGGCCTGGGGTGTATGCTTGGCGCATGCTCAGCAGGGCACAGCGGCCCGACGTTGCTGGAGGCACAGGTCCCATGTGGCATAATATGTGGGTGCTGAATAGCAATGTGTATTTTTGCCATGGCTGGGGCTGCACGTGATAGTGCACAGGCATGGTAGATGGCAGTGAGCATTGTGACCTTCTCTCTCCATGACTGAGCTTGCGCTGCATGCACATGAGGCGTCTGCTGCCCACGCCCCGGAGCAAACACACGGGTAGCATATGCGACCCCACATGTGAGTACATGCTAGTTTGCCGTGTGACATGGCGCGCAGGGTGCCCCGCGTGTGCTCCTCGCCGCGCATATCGCGGCCGCAACCGGCCAGGGCGCATGCCCGGCTGCCTGGTGATGGGCTCTGGGTTGTCTTGATTGTGACTGGAAATTTGCCTGCGCGCAGGACCAGGACAGCGCAGGCGGGGTCCTGCTGGACGACGAGGCGCGCGCGATGCTGGGCCTCATAGCAGGCGCTGCGCCGCATGCGGCTGCAGCTGATCGGGGCGTGCGCGCGGCCGCGGGCGGCGGCGGCGGCTTCGGCGGCGGAGGCGGCGCGCTGGCGCCGCGCCCGGGCGCATTCGGGACAGACCTCACCAACCGCCGTGGCGCAGTGCGACCCCGAGCCCCTCTAGCCTCACGGCGCCCCGCTTGGGCGCACTTGCGGTGGACCTCCGTTCCTGGTGCGGCGCCACATGCTGCGCGCCCAGGCGCATATGTCTGAGGTGACATGCAAAGTGTTCTTGGTATGGGGTGTACGCAAGGGCGCTCATGGGCACCCAGTCTGATAATATCTGCCTGTGGCTGCTGGCCCTACATGCTTGGCTGCCCAGCATGCAACTTGTAAGTAGCAGGCATGCTACACAGCTGGCGTGGCAGACCTGCGCTCTCTGACAGGCGCTGCTCTGCGCCGCGCAGGCCAGCTTCCTGGGCCGCGTGCAGACCGCCAGCGCGGCCGCGGCGCGCAAGGCCGCGCACGGCGAGCGCTCGCAGTCCTACGTGTTTGGCTGCGACGCGTCCAACTCTGCGCCCGCGCCCGCCGACGCCCCACCGGCAAGCCCACGCAACCACTTTCCAGCCTTTCCCCCGGACCTGCCGCATGCTCGCCATGCCCCGCAGCCACCTGCAGCCGCCATGACGCTGCATGTGCTGTTGCTGAGCATCGGACTGCGCAGGCGGGCGACGCCGCTGGGCCGCCGCTGGGCGCAACATCCTTCGCGGGCCTGCACGGGCTCGTCGAGGCGGGCGCGCCAGGGCCTGGCCCGCGACCGACTCCCGACCCCAACCAAGGGAGCAGCGGCACGCGCGGCGGCGCGCGCGGCGGCCCCTCGCTGCTGAGCATCCTGGGCGGCGACCACCGCCGGCGCCTGTACGGCAAGGGCCCTGCGGTTGGCGGCGGCAGGAGCGGCAAGGCGGACCCTCTCAGGCTGGCGGCGCTGGTGGGGCCCATGCGGGTCGCAGCCGGCCGAGGCCGTCGAGAATAGCCTTGTGTTGTTGCAGCAAATCAGGAGGCCTGCAGACCATCTGCAGCTGTGCCTTAAATACGGGCCCAGGTGCTGGGTCCCATGCAGACGTAACTGATGGTGCTGAGATCCTGCCTTACAAGGTGGTACAACCATGCAGAGCCCCAAAACACTCCATACGCGCTCATGCACAGTGTGGTACAAACTGCCTGCTGCCCCACCCACCCCACCCGCTATTCAGCACTTACAACAACTTGTTGTCAACAAGTCCTCTCAGAGGCCAACAGAAGACGAGGGTCGTTGTCATTGCCAGCGCTGCGCAAGCCTCGCTCTTTCAGGAGCAGCTTATGTTGCGGCCGGCGCGCCGCAGCCGCCTAGCAGCGGCACCTCTGCGATGTGGGTCCAGTCCTCCGTGGGCCCGTCCAGCGGCGTGAGCCACATCGACAGCGCGCTGCAGGTAAAACTCTCACTCAGCAGCGGCGGCCCGCCGCCCTCCGACGGCCGTGACAGCTCCTCCTGCGAGCGCGCGGGCCCAACACTCCCTGTCTGTCTGCTTTGCCATCCGGCAAGCTGCTCCCCAATGCCATTACACTTCCGGGCAGCGAGCAGCGTGGGGACCCACAGGCGGCTGCATGGTGACATGGTGACATGCATGCAGCCCGCAGGCAGGTTCTGTCATGCGGCACAGGGGTCTTGCCAGCACAGGCCGAGCGCGGCCAGCACATGCACCTGAAACTTGTCCACCAGCTTCGCGCGCTCCTCCTGCGAGATGTCGGCGTATATCAGGGACAGGTGCGGCATGTAGCCCGACCCGTCGCCCTCGCTGAAAGCGCGCTGCGCCGCCGCGGCCGTGCGGAGCACCTCCTTGTCCTTGTGGACAAGGATGAACACGCACTGGTACACCGAGGTCGACTGGCTAATGCGGTCCAGGCGCAGCGTGTACGCCTGCCGACCACCTCAACTAAGCCAGAGCTAGCTCACACGCCTGGGCAGTGCCCCAAGTGAGGGTATGTCTGGATGCCAGGCGCATGCACTCCCAATACCATTCTGTGCACTGCATATACAGCTGAGCTCATGAGCAAGCCATTTGTACTCGCACGCCACCTCTGCATACGCCAGTGTTCGAAAACACGAAGTGCGGCTATCAAACCACAGCAAAGCAAGGGGACACACAGGGGGAGGCAAGGAGCGCACAGGCAGCGTCGCGGCCACGTCCTGGAGCGCTTTCAGCACCTCCTCGCCTGTCTTGTTCTGGATAGGTCCGGCCACTGTGACGTGCGGCACAAAGCTGTGCGTGCTGTTCTCCTTGGCTGTCCTAGTAATGATGTCCTGCAGTTTCTCCGCCAGCGCGCCTGTGCCGGCGCAGGCGCCGCTAGTCATCACTGAAGCTCAATGTGACCCGATGGAGTTGGCTGCGCTTGCCCTTACCACGCCATACGCGTTATAAATATTTGCACTCATAGGACTGACGCCTGCAACTGCAGAGCTTGCACAAAGTGCAGCGCGCAGGAACTTATCCTGACATCTACCTGCGACGCTTGCCATCTATCTATGCCTCGCACAGCAGTGATAGAGCAAGCTGCAACCGCGACCTGCTGGATGCGGCTGCAGAGGCCTGACGCGCCTGTGGGCTGCGCGAGGACGGAGTATGCCATCTCGCGCAGGGCAGAGCAGAGAGCGCCTGCGCACTCTGATCCCAGCCCGTTTTCAAGGGTCTCCTCCCATTTACGCTGTCACAATACAATACAGCAGCTGCACCGATGGAGTGGAGGGAGCATATGCTCCTCAAAATTGCCAAGAAAAATGCCAGGCAAATGTGCCCCAGAAATTACCAGGCAAAATGTTCGTCTTCTGGTTGAAACCTTACTTTAGATGCCCAGAGACGCTGTTTGTTTTCCAGCGACAGGCTTGCTGAGGTGCTGAGGCCAATGAGCCGATGACGGTGCGGTACGGAAGGGACGAGGCGTCGCTTCGAGGCGGTGACAGGCCCGGCGCACAGCTATGTGTTTGCGGAGCCTGATTATATGCCTGATACCTCGTTCGACCACTGGAGGTGCGCCGTCTCGCTGGCCAACCCGCGACCTTTGTCGCTGGGCAGGCCTGCTTGTGCGTGGACACCCATGTCTGATGCTGCTGCCCAGGCATGTCAGCCTTGGACGGGGCATAAACACCGAAAGCTGCACAGTGCAGCAGCAATAGAGCCAGATACGTTGACAAGAGGGATGTTGTCGCAGACGAGGCGCCGCAAGTGCTTGGGCGCACCAGGCCAAGGTGAGCCTTGCCCTGCTACTTGGCGCACGCCTATGCAGGGCAGCGTTCAGCTGTACTGGCTGTGCTGCTTACCCAGTGCTAAAGTCCTGGAGGCCAGGGTGTTTGCGCTGACGGTGATTGTGAAGTAAAGTTAGCAACTGCAGCTGCGGCAGCACCTCGCCACGCTGCTGCAGGCCGCTATCAACCTGTATAGCATCAGCCGGCTCGGTGCGACTGGCAGGTCGTATCGGGCGACCATGAAGGGGTTCAGCATGGTGTTGCTTTGTTTTTATGCTGCTTGCCATGGAGCGCTGCAGCTGGCGCAGATTGCGAGAATGTGTTGCCCTGAACACGCCACGCTGATCGCAGTCATGGTTGCTTGAGGACAACCCGCCGGTTGCGCCCGAGCCGACTGAGGCTATGCAGGTTGATAGCAAATCTGCAGGAGTGTGGGCGAAGCGCGTCCGCGGCCGCCTCGCAACCCAGCAGGTGCGCATATGTATACAACATTTCCGCCTCGTTGCTCTCCCCAATTTGCTGCTTTATATGCTGCTCAACTCTGTGACTTCTGCAAGGTCAGACCTGGCAGAAAGAAATGTGTACTGCTCAGTCGCTGAACAGAGGCTAGGAACCAAGTGTACATGGCACATGCGTGGTTTAATGCAGGGGCAGCCGTGGACCTGGCAGCTGCAGCGACGCAGCTGCGGCCAGCGGCATCACGGCTGTCGCCGATGCTGCCGCACCTGCCACTGATACTAGCGGGGCCGCCCAGGCGGCCATGAGGAAGCGCGGCGCGCCTGGCAGACAGGACGGCGCCGGCGCCACGCGCGCGTGCGACTACGCCGGCTACAACCCGGCTGCGCCGCAACCCGGCAGCCCGTCCGCCGCGCCCTTCGCAGGGCCTTACAGTGTGCGCGCATCCTGGACGCAGGCCGACCGGCATGGCCACACGCCCTTGCAGGGGCCTGCGTGCGGCTGGCGGTCGCCTGCTTGCCCGTTCGTGCTGCGCCCCGGCTGCATGTCTGGACCAGGGCTCCTGTGGCCCTTTCCACTGGTAGTTGCGCTGGATAGTGGCATGGGCGGCAGGCGCACGTCTGTTCACACAAATTCGACCGCCTGCACAACAGGACACTTCCGCCCGCATGTGCGCCTTCAGCGGGCCAGGGCGGGCTCGCAGGGCGGGCCACTCGCTCTTGCTTGCTTTGAGCGTGAGGCCCTACATGCGGAGAGCTCGCCCTGGCCCACTGTGAAGCGCACCTGCAGGCGCAAAGTGTTCTGTTCTGTAGGCGGACGAACTTGTGTGGCCAGTCATGCGCCTTGCCTGCAGCCCATGCCACTACACAGACATACGTTCGAACTACAGCGCGAAATGTTTAAGTGCTGCGCACAACAACATCGGCAACTCCTCCAGCACAGGCGTAGAGTGGCTAGTGGTGTATCAGCTGCAGTGCAACGGGCCCGGCAAGAGAGCGGTCATGCGGCTCCTACGCTGCTGGGCCGCGTTCGCTGTGCCGCACATGATACCTCACCGCCACTCCACGCCTGCACTGAACGAGTGCGCCTATGTAGTTGTGTGCAGCACTTGATCGCGTGCTGATAAGCGGCGCCTGCGTCGCGCGCGCCTGGGGCTTCGGCATGCACTCTGCCCGCACCTTTGCACCCTCATTCCCCGGAACCCAGCAGCGCCGCAGCAGTTTTGATGCCCTCCAGTTAGTTGTGCTAAAAATGCTGGAAGTGCCCGTCCTGGCGGCGCCCCAGCAGCTTGTCTGGACGGGTCCCCTGCGGCCGCTTTCACCTGTGGTGCCTGCGCCTGGCAGAAGCTTGGGCTGCAGGCTGTACGCATGTACGGCCACACCAGGATGGCAGCCGTCTGATAGGACACACGCGCGTGCATGCATAGTTCATGGCCAGCAAGGCTTCAGGATAAACAGCCGCTCGTTCCTGATGCCGGTGCAGGCCGACGCCTTCGTAGCGGGCCGCTGCGGACCTCGACCTTTGCCGACATTGTGGACTGCAATGCGAGCATCATGGACGCCGCAGGCGCGGTGCCGGTCACCTGCGTGGTCAGCAGTGCTCCGTGTGCAGACCGCAGCGCGGGGGGATTGTGCGCCGCGCTGAAGAGCACACTGCCAGAGCGCGGACGAGCGGCGCTTGGTGGCGCTTGGTGTACAAGCTGTGGCGCTATCACTCGGGCAAGGGTGGTGCGAAGGTGAAGCATCGGGTCCTGGTACGCTGCAGCGGCGTCGCGCGCGCGTGGGGCTTCCAGGCACGCAGTCTGCCCGCGCAGGGGTGTGTGGGGCAGAGTGCATGCCTGAAAACCCCATGCGCGCGCGACGCCGGCCCGGCTGCCCAGGACCCCTTCCCCACCTTCGCGCCGCCCGTGCCGGAGTCATAGTGCTTGGGCGTGTCATCCAAGCGCCGCCGCTCGTCCGCGCTCGAGCAGTGTGCTCGTCCAGCGTGGCGCCCGGCCCTCCCGCGCTGCGGCCTGCGCACACAGCACTGCCGGCGTGGCAAGCCACCTGCACCGCACCTGCGGCGTCCACGATGGTCACGTAGAAGAGCACGGTGTCGGCGGAGGTCGCGCTCGGCCGCGGCCGACATGAAGGCGCCCGCCCGCGCCGTGCATTTGGAGCGAGCGGCTGTTCATCCGGAAGCCGCGCTCGCCCACTGGAAGTTGCGTTTACGCGCGCGTGTGTCCTGTCAGACGGCTGCCGAGCTCGTGGGGCCAGTCATGCGCCCAGCCTGCAGCCAATGCCACTGCTCGGCGCGCAGCTCGTCCGCGGGGCGAGGCGAGGCGAGGCGCGAGGCAGGGCGAGGCAGCGGCGCTCAGAGGCGCTGGAAGGGCTTCCGCGTCGGCAGGCCAGGGTGCGCGTGAGCCGGCCTGATTGCTGCACCAGCTGCTGACGACATCACGGCCGGCGGGCCAGCCACCTTCAGAGGCTCCTTGTTCCGGCCCTGCCCCTCTGGCGCTCTCCTGAGAAGCCTCATAGCAGCGCTGGATTGTCCGGCATGTTTGAAAAGCGCTTTGAGCAGGCTGGCACGTTTGCCGGCCAGACGCTGCACGGCACTCACCGTGGGGGTGTCCAGGACGTGAAAAGGCGTTCCAGCACAGCAGGGAGTCACCATGGGGTCGCGCGTATATGCGCTCTCAGGACAACTCCGACAAGAACGCAGCCGAGGTTGGCACCTCATGGAACGCCAGGCAGGAGGCAGGGCAGGTCAGGCAGCCTGACATGCCCCGCCTCCTGCCTGGCGTTCCATGATGTGCCGATTCTTGGCCGCATATGTCATAGATGTTTCGGCAGCGCATTTGCGCGCGCCATGGTGACCTCCTTGCTGTGCCGGAAGGCTTCCGCGTCCTGGATACCCCACGTCCGCCTCATGGCGTGCCGCGTCTTGCCAGCAAGTATGCCGCCCTGCGTGAAGAGCTTGTAGGAACATGCCGGGCAGCGCACCGCTGCTATGCGGCTGCACCAGGAGAGCGCCATAGGGGCAAGGCTGGATCGAGAAGCCTCTAATGGGCTGGCCCGCCTGCAGCGAGGTGTTGAGCAGCTTGTGCGGCCACCAGGCCCGCTCACGCCTACCCTGCCCTGTGCGCCTTTTGGACATGCGGTACAGCGCATTGCCGCTGTACAGCCGCTCCAGGAATGTGCCATGCAGGGTACGCATGAAGCGGGCGCCTCGCGCGCGCGCGCATGTGCTCTGCTTCTGGATGCGTACTGCTTCTGGATGCGTGCTGCCTCGCAGGCCCACTAACTGGGCTGACGGGTGCACCGCCGCTGTGCCACACCGGAAGATGTGTGCGAGCGTTGCACCGAATGCGTGCACGGGCAGGACGGCGGCGTGGTCGTCCTGGAGTACCCCGTCGACCGCGCGCCCGTGCTCAACGTCGGCCTCCAGAACCACGAGGCGGCTCGCGCGGCCGCGGCGCCCGGCCGTGCCGAGCGAGGGGCCTTGCGGTTGCGCAGGTTGACGCTGAGCACGGGCGCGCGGTCGTCCGGGCACTTCAGGACGACGATGTCGCCGTCCTCGGGCGTCCGCGCGCGCGTCTGGAGGCGCTCACCGCCGACCAGGAGGGTGCGACATACTGCAGTCAATGCTCTAACCTTGTTCCTACTGCCGCCAGCTCCCCACCGACGCCGGTGCGCGGTCTGCATGCCACATGGAGCAGTTGTGCCCTCGCGGGTAAGCTCCAGGCAGTGCTGCGGCGGGCGACGCGCAGGAGTGCGCGCCGCAGCTGGGCGCGCCCGGCCTGCTGTGGCTGCCGCCATGCGTTGCTTTTGCTGGGCGTTGCTGGGGTAGAGACGTCTGCACGTGCCGCGGCTGGGCTCCCAGGGCGGGAAGGCAGTGGAGTCGACGCAGCCGTGCGCGCGCGTGCCAGCGGCTATGCCAGCGGCGGAGGGTGCGGTTGCTTCCACAGGTCTGGATGTGGAGCGTGCACTGCTCAGCGAGGTGTTGTCAAGTAAACAGAGGCAGCCGGGCATGCTTTGGCTGCGGATCGGGGCACTAGGCTGACTGCGGCAATGCCGTAGTGGTTGCCATGCTGCCTTTGGATTGACGATCAGCAAGAAATATATTTTATCCTTCACCACATTGTTGGCCAGGTTGTGGCTGGGCAAGCCACCTGTGGCTGGCAAACCACCTTACCACATTGTTGGCCTAAAAAACGCATGCTTCTCTTCAATTGTGAACGACGAGGCGGCATGATGGCCATGATGGCGATACTGGCCTGTCTGTTGTGCGCGGTGCTGGCAGCACCTGCCCCTATCACTTTCACTTATACTGTCTTAAACAGCATGCGCAGGCACGTGTTGCTATGGCGTGCACACATTTGCCGGCGGCGCCTGCCACACAAGAACCTTGGGTGAAGGAGTGACAAGGTCTCCCTAGTAAGGGACGTGCCTGCCAGTAGCAAATAACCTGCCAGTCTGCAGTGGCAAAGGAGGTCAAAGACGCCCATGATGAGTCCACACGCAGGTGACTACAACGCGAGATGCATACACCACAAGCCTGCATGTCGCCTGTTTGCATGCCGCTGCTCACTGTGCCAGAGGTGCCGATAATTCTTTGCAATCAGGAGGTGCGGCAGCCATCATCCAAAGAAGCCAAAGGGCGCACGTTTGCCTCACTTGGCGAGGTCAACGTCCAGCCAGGCCCTCATACAACTACATGACATGCACATGGACCAGCTCCAGATGTCCGCAGCCCATCAAACCGGCTCCATCACCATGCTCCTGCAGGCCACCGGCCACGACAGGCGGCTGTTTAGGTTGGCGCGCGTCATGGCCAGCAGAAGCGCGTGCCGGAGGAACCAGCTGTGGGGCTGCGCAGGAACCTCCAGAGCCGGCGCATGTCTTGCAGCTGTAGAGGCCTGGCTTGCTGTCGGCCTCGCCAGGTGAGCCCAATATGCGCCCACATGAATGCCTTGTTTAGTATCACTCAGACGCCCCTTCAGACGCCCCTTCAGCCTAGCTGGCCCCGCACAAAGTAACAATGCGAGCTGCAACACAAGCTAGGCACTTGCGCAACACATGTCACGTCCGTCTGCCCTTGCCCTGCGAGTCGAATGCTGGCGTGCGGCCGGTGCTGCTCAGGCAGCATGCCAGGAACATGCCCAGCGCAGCCACGTCCGCCTCAGCCAAACGTGACATTCCTGAGTGTAAATGTGTTCCATGCCAGCGTTCTCTCACCCGGGCCACATCTGCCTAAGGCAGACCTGCAGGCAGGGAGCTGGGACAGTGGAACGCTGGAGGACAACGGGATTAAGTGGCAGTGGGACCACATATTCCCATTGCCAAGTTCAACCTGCACGACGTGCAGGCGGCGCGGGCCATGCAAACCCAAGGACCAGATGATGCCCGTGACCCCCGACGATAACGCCAAGAAGTCAAAATGATCTCGGCAAGTGCATGGAGGCTCGAGGGTATCCCATCTCCTACGGGGCGGATGTGCCTGTGGAGGCACATCCGGCCCTATCCTGGGCGTGAGCTGCCCAGCTCAGGCTGCATGCATAGGACAGGCCCAGCGTAGCCAGGTCCTCCACAGGCACACCCGCCCCGTACGAGGGGATGCCCTCGAGCCTCCATGCACTTGCCGAGATCATTTAGACTTCTTAGCGGTATCGTCTGGGGTCATGGGCATCACCTTATCCTTGGGGATGCACAGCCCGCGCCGCCTGCGCGTCATGCAGGTCAAACTTTGCAATGGGGAAATGTGGTGTCCATGCCACGTAACACCGTTATCTTCCAGCGGTACGCCGTCCTCCAGCTCCAAGCAGATCTGCCTCAGGCAGATCTGGGCCGTGCGACAAAATGCAGGCATGGAATGCTTCCATGCGTGATAAGGCAAGACTGTTACTTTTGCCGAACCTGTCGTAGCGGCTCAGCGCCGTTTCTTCTGAAATCACGCAGAGCAGCGCTAACGCAGGGCAAACGTCCGTACAGGTAAGTTTGTGACCCCCATGCCATGCTCCCTGATTGTTTTCTGTTGTTCGGCCACTTTCCAGCTGTTGCTCCAGGCGCGCATGCAGCTCCTCTGATGCGCAGCCCCGGGTGAGTTGACTGCTGCACCCCCTAGTGGCAGCAGCGCAGGCTCCTGCGCGACAGCTGCGCTCAGCGCAGCCTCAGAAGTGTCAGCCTGCGAGCGCACCCCAAGGCAGCAAGCGTTCACTCAACTGCAAGAAGTTTACAGACACGCTCCGCTCTTGTTGCTTGCAGTCTGTGAGCCTGAGCGGTGGATGTACCTCTTCTAGACATCCACCGCCCTGCCTATGCTGCGGGCTCTGAGCTTGGTCAACATGATTGACGACATAATGTCCAAGGAGTCCAAGACACGCAGATGGCATCCACCGGTAGCACTGCTCAGAAGGCAGTGGGAGAGGCCCAGAGAATGGCACGCACCGGCTCTGCCTGACTTGCATGTCTGTGTCCTGCGGGTCCTGTGCGACTTTTGTCACAGATGTTTTGGACCTTTGTGACACAATGCTGCAGGCACGTACTGGTTGTCGGGAGCGTGATACAGCTCTAGCTCCCCAATAGTGAGCAAGGTCCCAAGCGCGGTAGTACACAGTTGGTTCCTTACCCTCATTTCCAGGGTAGGGGACGTCCGTTTTAGCAGTAGTTGGGTGGCTGTGACCAGGCGCAACAGTGTTGTCCCCGGGCGTAGTGCCCCTGCATGGAGTATTACCGCAGAGCCCTAGCCGACGAGCTGATCCTGCACCTTGAGTGTTCTTTTGTTGCCTGTGTTTGTGATGAGTATGCTCAACTGTCCATGTGGTCAACTGCGGTCAAGTATGCTCAACTCTCCATGGGTGCGCCACACTGGGGTCAATACAGCAGCGGGATACTCGCGGAGTTGCTTGCTCATCCTGGTATTGTCTGTTGTGCCCGATATAGCCTGATTGCCCTGACTGTGTGTATAGCCTATGAAAATGCTGCTGACTGCCTGCATGCCCAACAAATCTCTGTCAGCTGAGGAGTCCCAGCTTGCTGAGACGCGCTTCCAATCCAGCACGCCTGGGTGTGCCAAAGGGTGCGCGCACTATGAGCACTTCATTTCCAGGATGAAGAGAAGTGGAAAGCAGCTTGGTCAGCGGACAGACGGTGTGAAGTTAGGACCGCTAGCAATGTAATGAGCTGCTCAAGATCGTATAAAAAGCATGCGCCATGCATATGCCAACTGACGCACAAAGCATGTGAGAGTTCAGCAGAAGCAACCAACCCAAACACGGAAGGGCTGAAAGACACAGACTGGCACGTCAGCACGCTGCCGTCAGGGCCCTGCTGTGACGACAACCATAAACAAAAGCCCATTGCAGGCCCTGAAACTCTCTTCCAACGACAACGCCAATGACCATGAAACGGCACCCAGTCCGTGCAACAACAGCATCAGCCACTGCTCTCAAAAAATTACCGGCCAGTCAAAATTACCGGCCAGTCAAGCGCGCAACGGCCTCCTCTGTAGGCCAGAAAACAAGGACAAGGCCCACTGAGACTGCACTCTGCAAGAGCGTGCGCTCACGGAAGGCATGCCCAGCTGGAGGCCGCTGCTGTGCAGCCATGCTTCCGCGACACGGCACAACCACATGAGTGACCACAACTGACTGTCTGCCCCTGATGCTCTGCAGCAGCTGCGCCCTCAAGCTGCCTCTCAGTTCTTGTTTTGGGAAACGCGGGCCCACAGGGAGAGCTTTGCAGGGCAGTGCTGCTACAGGGCTGGGACGTCCCGTACTGAGCCGGAGCCAGCGCTGCCGCCCTGTAAGCACACCTCGGCATGTGTACGCACCCGCGCTGCGCAGGTGCCAAATGACAATCATCAACGTCCTCCCCCAGGGCCGGAACGCGCAGGTAGGGCCGCACTCGGGAGGGCAGCACGTGAGGACAAGGCTCGGCACGAGCGCCGGCGCGCTCAGCCGGCGCCCGGCGCGGCGCCGCCGCCGCGCAGCGCCACCTCCGTGACCAACGCCCACTCTCCGCCGGCCCGTCCAGCGATGTGGCCAGAGCGCAATCTAGGGTTAGGTAGGGTCTGCCGGACAAGGCTCGGGCGCCGGCGCGCTCAGTCAGCGGCCGGCGCGGCGCCGCCGCCGTGCAGCGCCACCTCCGCGACCTGCGCCCACTCCTCCGGCGGCTCGTCCAGCGGCGTGCGCCAGAGCGCGAGTGCCTCGCAGGTGAAGCTCTCGCTCAGCAGCGCGGGCGCGCCGTCCTCCGCCAGCGACAGCATCTCCTGCGCCGCGCGGCGCCCCGCGATCGGCGCCCTAACCCTGCCCTAGCTTGCAGGTGAAGCTTTCGCTCAGCAGCGCAGGCGTTCCTCCGCCAGCGACAGCGTCTCCTGCGCGGCGCGGCGCCCTGCGCTCGGCGCTCTACCCTAACCCTAGCCTCCGAGTCGGGATCCCATGCCGCTGGGCATGCTTGCACCTGCACGCTGTTTAGGGGCAGGCAGGAGAGTGCGCGAGGTGCGCGGCTGGCTGCAGGGCCGCCGCTCGGCGCGCGGTGGTCATGACGCGGGAGCAGGCGGGCGCGCGCGCGCGCCTGCAGCTGCTCCACCAACTCGGCGCGCTCCTCCTGCGGGATGTCCGCGTACAGCAGCGACAGGTGCGGCGTGTAGCCCTCGCCGTCACCCAGGCCGAACGCGCGCCGCGCGGCCGCGGCGGCGCTCTGTACCTCCTCGTCCGGGTGCACCAGCACGAACACGCACTGGAACCTCGTGGTGGACTGCGCTATGCGGTCGAAGCGCAGCTGGTACGCCTGCCGGCCGGCACACCGCGCGTGAGCGCCGCTGGTTTTACCGCCGGTGTGTATGTATGCAGCCGGTGCGCTCGTCCCTAGCAGCGTGCCTGTGCGCTTCAACAGCTGACATAGCACTGAGGACTCCGTTACTCTATACTGTACCGGCTACAGCGCAACCAGCGCAGTGCACCCAGCGCCGGCATCAGTGCACGGTGCACACGCGCTCCCGCAGGCTGGCGGGCAGCGCACCGGCAGCGCCGCGCCAAGCTCCTGGAACGTCTTTAGCACCTCCTCAGCGGTCTTGTCCTCGATGGGGCCGGCGACGGTCACGTGCGGCACAAAGCGCGGCGTGTTGTGCTTGTCGGCCAGCTCGTTTATGATCACCTGCAGCTGGTCTGCCAGTGCGCCTGCATCCACAGACAGAGGGCTGTCAAGGGAGGTGACTGTGTTTAAAATACTGCAGCCTGCTGCTAGCTGCGCTGCATCCTGTGCGCGCTCTACACATGCAGGGGTGTCCAAGAGCAAAGGCGGAGCACAAGTGGTAGCCAATGCTCACTGGTGCTCACAGAGACACCAGGGTGACGCAATGCTGGCCACCAGAACATGGTGTGCATGCTTGGTGTGCAAGCATGGTTGACCGCACGAGAGAGCTTGCTAGGTGCACCACATGCCTGTTGGCTGCGCCCAGACGGAGTACGCCATCCTGCGCCAGGGCAGTGCAGTGCGGCTGTGCAGCGCAGCACTGCCCACTAGACGCCAATTCGCAGCGCAGCGCGGCTGTGCAGCACAATGAGCGGGAGGTCTGAGTGCACAAATGATCTTTCCCAGTCGAAAGTGGAGCGGTGCTTTGCAAAATAAACTCATTCACTTGCTGGGGGGGCCATGGGGGGATGGCACATGCCTTATAAGGCATGTGCCACAATTATGGGCGGCAGATCCACTGAGGTCAGGGTGCCATAGATGATAGCTGACTGCTGTGCATGTGACTGTTCTTGCCATGACCCTGCTCCTTGGCTCTGTAATGGCCACACCATCACTGTGTCTGGCATCAGGTGCGGGACATGGAGGGCTGAGGAAGGTTTAGCAGCGTACTTACTGCGTGCACACTGCAGATAAGTTCACAACAGCGGCATGTCAAACGCAAACAGGCTCACACTTAACAATGCAGGTGTCAGACCTGAGCAAGTGCTTTGTACAGCATGTTACATGATAGCTAGGAGTGCAGCATAGCTAGTGGAGCCTTTCCACCCCGTCAGGAGATGCAGTGCCTGCCCTGCCTTGCGCGTCGTAGACCCTCCTACCCCGTCAGGTGCGGGGTGCATGCCCTGCCTAGCGCGTCGAATGACAGGCCGATCGCGCACTGTGTCGCTCGCGGCGCCACACTCCCACTGCTGCCCGATGGCGAAGGCTGTCCAGCGGCACAGCTGAGGAGTGTGCTCTCGACACGGGCCGGAGCCAGCGCCTGCAGGTGCGCGAGGCCAGGCAAGGCGACCTGCCGCTCAGCTCCAGCCGTTCTTCTTCGCGCGGGGCGCGCGGCTGCTGGCGCCGAACACGCTGGCGGCGCCCGCGTCGTCGTCGATGCGGCCCAGGTCGCCGCTGCCGCCGCCGCCGCCGCCAGGCGCGCCCAGGCGCGAGAACATGTCGTCCAGGCTGCCCGACTGTGCAGGCGGCTGCGCCCCTGCACGCAGGCCGAGACTCCATTTGCGGGCCTTGCAGGGCACTGTCATCATCCCTACCCAATATGGCAGCCTCGCCCTGCGGATGTCAGCCGGCTGCTCCCTCCAGCAGCGGGCCAACCCAGGTTACCGCCGCCACTGCCTGGCGCGCCCGGCCGGCTAGCAGCGACATGCAGGCTGGAAGTGGTAGGGTAGGATCAGGGTACAGAGCGCAGGCAGCGCACCGGGGCTGGAGCTGCCGGTCGCGTCGTACACGTTGCGCAGCAGCCCGTGCGTCAGCGCGGGCGCGGGCGCGCCGCACGGCAGCAGCGGCGCGGACGGTGCGGCAGGGCTCGCACGGCCGAGCCCGCTCGGCCGCGTGCCCGTGAAGCTGCGGCGCGGCGCGTCCAGCGCGCGAGCGGGCTCCTGCTGCGCGGCCCTGCGCGCCCTGCAGCAAAACTTCCCTAAGTTTGCGACGGCGCGGCAGCAGCAGTGAGCATCGTGAGTGTACATTGCATGCTGAGCATGGCCGTTGTGCTGTCCCGGCTCCGCCGCCCGCGCTGGAAGTTGCTGCCACGCGATGGCATCCCGCCGGCGCGGCGGGCCCTGCCTGGCACGCAGGAGAGGGTCCCCCCGGCAGGGCCGCCCCCGGCCGCGGGGCGTCCAGCAGGACCGGGAGGTCCCGCGAGAGCAGCACGCGCGCCGCGCCGCCGCGCGGGCCGGCGCCGCGGGGTGCGCCGCGTGCGCCCGGCGGCCGGGCGTGGTGCTCGCCGCTCCTGACCTCCGGCAGATGTGCGGACGCCAGGACGAAGCGCGCGCCGTCGCGGCGCTCATACTCAAAGCCCACGTGCAGCACGGCGCCGGGCGCGCGCGGCCCTGCCGCGGGCTGCGCGGCTGGCGCGGCGCCGCGGCCGCCCTGCGGTAGCGCCTCCAATGCAGGCCCGGCGGCGGCGGGCAGCGCGGCCGGCTCGTCCGCGGCGCCGCCCGGCTGCCGCGCGCCGCGTCGCGGGGCGGCTGCAGCAGGGCCATGGCGCGGCTGGCCGCCTCGCGCCGCGGCTGCTGCGCCAGGCCAGTCCAGCACAAGCACGCGCCCGCGGCGGGGCGCGGCCTCGGCGTCCGTGGTGTCGCCGCTCGCCGCGCCCGCCAGCTGCGGGGCCTCACCCAGGCTGGGGCCCCCGGGCGGTGATGCTGCAAGGAGGTGCCCCGGTTCGACAAGCAGGGCCGAGCCACGTCCCGTTGCAGCCCCTGCCCCGGAACTGTCAGCGCCCTCGCCAGCGTTCGCGGCCGCGCGCGGCGGCGCCGCCTGCGGCGCGCCGGGCTTGCCTGGCATGCGGCCTCGGCGCGCGCCGCGCTGCGTCGCCCTGCCCTTGCCAGGCCCCGCCCCTGCCGCGGCCGCCGACAGCGCTGGGAAGTCCGCGTCATCCAGCGCCGACGGGCCGCCGCTGCCGCCGCTGCCCTGGCCGTGCTGCGCGTCCGGGGCTGCAGGCGTGTCGGCCGTCGGCGTGGGCCGCGCAGAGGCCGCTGGCGCAGCGCCGCCGACACCGCCGCCCTCGCCCGCCTCCGGCGCGCCGGCAGCGGCGGCCCTGGCCGCCTGCGGCTCGGCAAGGGCGAGCGGCAGCGCAAGCAGGTGGCGGGCGCCCTGGTCAAACCCTTCAAAACCCAGGCCTGCGGCTGGGTCATACCCCGTGTCCAGCAGGGTCACTGTCGCACACACGCCTGCGGGCTGGGCGCCCGGCGACCACGAGGCAGCGGCCCGCCCGCCCGGCTCGGCGGCAGGCGCGCTCGGCTCGCCGGGGCCGGGCTGCCCTGGCGCTCCGCCGCCGCGCGGCAGCTGTGGGCGCGCGGGCGCGGCGGCCGGCTCGCCGTCGGCCAGGCGCGCAATGAGCGGCAGGCGGACGCGGGAGCCGGGCTCCCGCGCGTCCTCGGCGGCGGCGGTGCCGCGCGACGCGTCGGCCAGCGCAAAGGGTTCCGGGCGCCAGTGCCTGTGGCGGACGAGCGCGGCCGCGTCGGTCATGTGCCAGGCAGCGGCGAGCGGCACGGCGTCATTTGCGCACATGACGAGCTTGCGCAGATCAGGAGCGGGCGCCACCTGGTGGTGCCGTCTTCGGACGCCGCGAGAATCCGCGCTCCGCTGATGTGCGCGACGTCCGGTCCGTGCGGCGCCAGGCGGCACGGCCGCCCGGTCAGGCTGGCCGCCTCGCACCGGCGCCGGCGCGCCCACTCCGCGGCGCAGGCGCGCTCCAGCGCGGCGGCCGCCGCGCCTGCAGCCGGGCCCGCCGCCGCCGCCCAGAACGCATCGCGCGCGGCGCCCAGCGCGGCCGCATGCGCGCCGTCGGTGTACCGCGGCGGCAGGCCGGCGCTGTACGCCGCGCGCGCCTGCGCGGCCGCCCTGCCGCCCGCAGCAGCCCGCGTCAGGCCGCCTCCAGTCTTGCCCGCACCGCACAGAGCGTCTCGGTCGCACCTGCAGCAATCAGGCTTGCAGCCGTACTGGGCAGCAGCAGCTGATACGTAATGTACCATTTCTGGAGGGGGGGTATTATATCCACAAAAATAGCTGACGAGTGCCAGCCCACCTGGCGCACAGGTCCCGCGACAGCGCGTAGCCGGGGTCCGCGCGCGCCGCCAGCGCGCGCGCGGCGGCGCGCGCGCCGGCGGGCTCCGTGGCAGCCGCCGGGCCGGCGGGCCGCGCGCCGCCTGCGCCCTCTGCGGCGCCGCTCCCGCCGGGGGCAGGCTCGCCTCTGCGCAGCAGCCGCGCGCGGCGGGCGCCGCCGGGCGGCGGCGCCGCGTCCGGGGCGGGCGGCGCGCCGCGGGCGTGCTCCTCTTCTCCCTCTTCCTCACTCTTGCCCGCCCCCATGGGAACTCCCACATCGGCCTCCGCTGGTGCGTCCGCGGCTGCGAGCGCGCCAGCCGCCTCCGCAAGCAGCTCCGCGGCGAGTGCGCGGAATGCGGCGGCCGGCCCACCCGGGGCCGGGTCGTGGCCTGCGGCTGCGGGCGCGCGCTGGCGCGCGGCGGCGGCGTGGCGCGCGACAAATGCGCGCAGCGCGCCGCCGGGCGCGGGGCCTGGCCCAGCACAGAGCCTGGACTCGGTCCGAGGTGCCCGGCGCGAGTGCCGGCGCGGCGCCGCACCCCGCGGGCCCAGCAGGCGTATCAGAGTTGCCGCAGCAGCAATTCTCTGACACCGATGCTGCCTTCTTCTTTCCAAGACGGTCATCGCCCACGCAAACTGCATGCTATGACCGTGGTGGACAGAAACTCAATTCTGCACATTGTAAAATATGCCTGCACCGAAGGTTATAAGAGCAGGGCCCCGCCCGCGCTCGCGACACAGGCGGGCGGGCGCGCTCGATCGCAGGGGCGCGCCTGGCGCGTCACCGTCCAGCGCCGCCAGCCCGGCCGCGGCCGCTGCCTCGCACGCGTCGGCCGGCCGCGGCGCCAGGAAGGCGACCTGGTGCGCGTCGAGCGCGCAGAGCGGCGGGCCGCCGGCGCGCGGCGCCAGCGCGCGGCTGTGCTTCAGCAGGCCGCGCACCTGCGCAGGGCAGCCCCGGATCTTCCACTGCTTCCACTGCTTCAAGTGTTTGCCTGGCTGCCTGCCACTGGGAGGCGCACGGACCCGGCCCGCCGCTCGGCCTCGGCCGGCTCCGCGCGCGCGCAAGCGCGCTCCAGCACTGCCTCATTCCAATGAGCAAGGCCGCGCTTCTGCTTGCACAGGCCTGTCCCCTCTCTGGCTCGGGAGCATGCGCGTCACAGCCTGGCGCGGCGGCTGCAGCCGCGCGAGGCATGGCGCGGCGGCTGCAGCCGCACGGGCCATGCAGTGCTGCACCGGCGGCGCCCGCCCGCGTCGCACCAGGCCCTCCAGGCTTAGCCCTACGCCCTACGCCCTACGCCCTACGCCCGCGTCGCACCAGGCCCTCCAGGCCGGCCGCGTCGCCGCCCGCCGCGGCAGGTACGGCCGCGGGGAACACGAGCGCGAGCACCGGCGGGCCGCGCGCGGCCGCGGCGGCGCCGCGGCGCCCCTCGTCGGAGCCGCCAGCCGGCCAGGGCCCCAGCGCCTGCCGCGCCGCCTGCTCGGGCGCGCCCCTTGGTATCAGCCGCCACTCCGGATGCATGCCAGTGACGGCGGTGTCGTCCACCCCGGCACGGACCCACCCCCGACGCTGTGCCGCCTGCTAGGCATGTATGGGCTGAACTGGAAATAGATGCGCTGGTGGGTCGTCGATCGGTCGATCGATCGGTCGATCGGTCGATTAACACTCTCCAGTGCCAAGGAACCCAGTGCTCTGCGGGCCTGGTACGCTGCACTCGCCTCCGTGTCATCGCTGCACTTCCCCTGCTGGCGTCACCGACCCCAGCCCCAGAGCCGTGGGCGGCCTGCCTGCAGCGCGCGCAGCTGGTGGAGGAGCGCGGCGTCGGGCGCGCCGCGCGGCTGCACCCAGACGACCAGCTCGCAGCTGGCGAACAGCGCGAGCAGCAGCGCGTCGCCCGCCACCTGCGCGCGGCCGGCTTGAGCGGCGCACCAGGCAGGGACCTTGGGAAGTGGGGCCGCAAAGGCCGTGCGCACGATTGCCTCCTCCTCATACAACCAGCGCGAGCACCAACAGCCCAGCCGACCTCTCTCCACTGGTAGCTTGCTGACAGCCAGGCCAGCAGGACGCTCGAGGACCCACACACGGCCACTTGTGTAGCGTGGCTGGGCACCTCTGCGCTGCGCTGCCACTGGCGCACAGCCGCGGACCGCGCCTTGGCCGCGCTAGGCGGCACTGGCCCATCCGCGTCATCAGCATGCGCTGCGGCCGTGCCCCAGCGCAGTACTTGCTCAGGGGACTGCGCAGTTGATACCTGCAGATATGTAAACCTGCCCGAAGCAACGCATACACGTCAGTGGGTGCCAGACAGTTGGACTTGGAGTGAGCTATGGAGAAGGAGCCTTGCTCGCATATGAGACATGGTCGTTACTTGAAGTACTGGTCGTAGTCCACACGGAGTCTGTGTGCAGAGTCGGTTGGCAGTGAGTGCGTGTCTGGCACAGCAGCGTCGCAGGCAAACTGACAATCGCTGATGAGCTCAGCTATGAAGGTTGTGTCCTCAAGAGATGGACCTGCGCAAGCCAGGAACTTACAAGCAAGCCCAAGAGCGCCGAAGCGTGCGGGGGGGGTGCAGCACTAAGGCAACACAGCCTACCTGCAATCCCAATTGCTATGAGCCCCGTGCTCATTAATTGCACGGAGCTTGATAAAGGTGCTCACCAAAGCTCACTGATTACAGACACACCACAACTCAAATTTCCACCAAGGCAGCAATGCTGACATCAGTTGCAGTTTTCAAACATGTACATGGGACCTGCATGTGGGGGCATGTGGGGGCATCTGCATCTAGGGTACCACACATGACCAACATCAAATGAAGCAGCAAGCGCTGTGCCCGGCGTGGTTCGACAAAGGACCATTCAAGCTACTTACCAGCCTCTACTGCGCAGGAGTGCAAAGCCTAGATCCATCATATGCCCGCACCCCACTACCTCGTAGCTGACTTGTTGAGAAAACACACAGCTTCACGGCTGTTCACATTCTGCGGTCGCAACCTCCTCTGCTGCGCCACCGCCTCGCGAAAGCGGCGTAGCATGGGGCTCCGCTGCTGTCTCTCCGCCCGTGGCCGCAGCGGCTGCCCCTGGCGGTGGAGTGCCGGGGCCCGGTCCCTCAGCGGGCGCAGGCGGCAGCGCCTCAGAGGCGCGACCCCGGCCTTCCGCGTCATCCAGCAGCGCAGCCGCGCCCGCGTGCGGCCCCGGCGGACCGCCGCCAGGCGCCGCGGCTGCCGCCGCGCCGGCGCTGGGGTCGCCCAGGCCCGGGTCGTGCCCGCCCGCGCCGGCGGCCGCTGCGCCGCGCGGCTCCTCAGGCGCTGGCGGCACGCTCCGCGCCGAGGGCGAGGGCGCCTGGTCAGGGTAGTGGGCGGCAGGGTGCGCAGGCGCGCGCCCAGCCGCGGCGGCGGCGGCCGCGGCGCGCGCCTGGCGGAACTCTGGCAGCGCGCCGGCGGCCGCGATGGCGCCGCCGGGCTGCTGCATGCGCGCCTGCACGCGGCGCCGGCGCGCCTGCTCCTCCTGCGGCGGTGCCATTGAGCTTCCTGTCAGCTGCCCTCCCACTGGTTCACCGTGTGCACCAGTCACCCTTCCTGATACTCTGCCTCACACAAGACAGTGCTTATGAGCACAGGTGTTGTATGGCCTGGAACACGCTGCGGAGCTTTGCCAAGGCAGAGCTTCTGCGGCTATCCTGCGCAAGCCCAGGTTCGCTCGTTGACCGAAACGCAGGAGCAACACACGGTAATGAACCAACAGCATTTAAGATCAAACATCTATGAAGGCTTTGCATGCCTCCAACGTGCACGTCCATCTATGCAGCCCAACGGCTGCGGGATGCCATGGGTTGTGACTGCTGGGTGCGAGGTGCTGCGGCGCACCTCGCCGCTGCTGTCCTGCGCAATGTGCTTGAACAGCTTCCTGCGACCGCCCGTCGCACACCGCTGTCAGGTGAGGCCTCAGTCAGCTCACAGTGCAGGCCCACCAGAAGCATGACCCATGCATGTGTCGGCCCAACGCCCTGGCAGGTCGCACAGCTTGCGCTCCAGGCGCTTCATGCAGGTGTTTGGTTTTTTGAGTTGGATGCTGTTCAAGGACGTTGGACTGACAGCACCCAGCCAACAGCGCAGCTAGATGGCGGACGAGACGCGCCGCTGCCAGCCCGGGCGCGTCACCCGGAGTTGCGGCTCTCCCAGATCGAGTCGGCGAGCGGCACGAGGGCCAGGAAGCCCAGCAGCAGCGCGCCACCCAGCGCGGTGTGCCAGCCGGCGTCGCCGCGGCCCAGGCCGCGCGCCGCCGCCGCAAAGGGCCGGAAGAACCAGTCTGCGGCGCGACACGCAGACTGTGAGCGCCTTGCCATCTGCGGGCGGACCCGCTGCCATATGTATGCGCGTGTCGTCGGCGCGGAGCGCTCGCTGTGCTATATGCGTGAGCCGCTCTGCCACTGCCTATTAGTGAAACCAGGTTTACACATTATGACTCACGCCCTAGCACAGTGAGTGGTGCTCGCTCCTGAACGTTGCACTGGCCAGGCTTGTGTGCACCAGGCATGCAGCCTCGCTTTTCAAGGCACCGCGCGCTGCACGTCAGCCTATCGCTGCCATGCAGCGATCCTGCACGCTTGCCTGCACGGCCTGGTCGTTGAGAGGCTCGAATACGGATATGTGCCGGCGTCTCTCCCCCACTGTGGAAAGCATAACCTCACTAGTCCTCCCCGCGGCCCGCCCCGCACCGTGTCGGCTGTACTGGCGCTGCTGGTAGCGGAAGTTGGACCAGCCGGAGCGCGCGCGCGGCGTGCCGAAGCCGCCGCCAAACGGGTCGCCGTACCCGCTCCCGTAGGCCCCGCCGTGCCCGGCCGGCCCGCGCGGCGCCTGCCTCGTTCGCGCGCCCGCGTTGTACTGCTCGCGCTCCGCGCCTGCATGAACGAGAGCCTTATTGCAGCGTGAACGGCCGAAGTCGCGTGAAAGGCTTGATGCCCTGATACAGCTGCTGCTGCACCACAACGATTATCACGCTTCGCTCTGTCGCGGGCCTGTTGCTGGTTTGCATCTTCAAAGAGCAGCACGCGTGGAGGAGCGGGGCAGAGCCAAGCGGGGCACCGTTGCTGAGCACCTCGTACGCATCCGTGCACTGCTTGAACAGGCGGGCGGCCTCGGCCTGCTCGTAGGCAGGCGACTCGGCGTGCCTGCGAGCGCACTTGTCAGTGGAAAACGCCACGTCGCGCGTCAGAAAGGCGGCGCCTGTGGTGCTTCAGCGGTGAAGCACCTGTCGGGGTGGTACAGCAGAGCCTTCTTGCGGTAGGCGGCCTTGACGTCAGCGGCCGAGGCGCGCCTGTCAATGCCCAACACGGTGTAGAAGTCCATACATAACCTTGCGGCCCGCTAGGTGCGTGCCAGCTTGCAGGCACCAAGGCGCGCTTGCTCTGCCGCGCGGGGCAAGCGCTGGTAAGTGCTTTAATGGCCAGTGCCTGCTGTGCCTCGCAGCACGTCTGAAAGGAGTGGAAGCGGTATCAACCAACCTCCAAGTGCAGAGAAGGTGCTGTGGACCTCAAGAGCTGGTACCGCACCAGGCTGCAAGGCTGAGCCTGAGAGCAAGGGCAGGGTTGCAGGGTCGTCTGTTGTGCTGACAGGCACATTCCCAAGCAAGCAGACACTTTGCAAGACGCGCCAAAGTTACATCGACCAGCCTGCAACCATGACGATCAAGGACAGCATCAAGAAGGTCTTCGGCGGGGGCGACAGCACCACCACCAGCAGCACCAGCAACACCCCCATTACGCACCACTCCGGGTCCACTGCCCACACTACGACGGGCACCGCGGCCCACGCGCCGGTGGGCACCGACACGGTGGAGCAGCACCGCACCGTTCGCGCTCCCGACGCGCATGTGCCTGCCGGCACGGCTGCAGGCACGCGCTGCCGGCAATGCACGTAGGCCTGCAACCTGTTTGTGGCCCCATGCCTGTCCTCCACAACACTGGCCGGAACGCGCTGTGTGAGAAGTTTGTCGTCGTCCGTGCAGCTGACTGGGGAACAACAGCCGAGGGGTGCAAGCAATGCTGGTGATGATAATTCAAGCTTCAGATGTGCATGAACCTGCGCTGCACCGCCAGGGCACACCGTGGAGACCCAGAGGCACCACGTTGACACCATGCCGGCGCCGGAGATGGAGTCTGAGGTGCGATGCAGTGCAGAATCTGCTTGGCGCACATTTGATCATTGTCTTTGTGCCATTGGGCAGCACCTCTCTGTTGCATGCGCGCACACTGCTGAGTGTACTGACCCCTGCGTTGCTCGTGTGAAGCTGCCTGTCAGCCAGCTTCCACGTGTCTCTCAGGTGCCATGGCGCATGTGAGCTGTGACTGCTGGCGTCAACAGCAGCGCTTTGCTGTATCTGACTGGGTGCATGCTCTAAGCGGGTGCGCTGTGGGCAACAGGTGTGGCCAGACGTGCACGGCAAGTACCGCGAGGCATCCAAGGAGGCGCGCCTGACCAACCAGAACGCCCGGCTGGCCGAGGAGGAGCTGGAGAAGCTGCGCCTGGCGCAGAGCCAGGCGCACGACGCCACCAACCGCCAGGCGCAGGTATGCCATCGCAGCCTGCAGTGTACTTCAGCATGGGTGCTACTGGTGTGTGAGCTGTTACTGCACCAAGTGAAGGTGCAGGGAATAGGCTCACGTATGTTGCTGCTTTGTATGAATGCAGTGTATCTGTATGCGTGTTGCGCGCACTTGAGCATCCTGTTTGCAGATACGTGTGGTGCATACAGTCAGTGGTATGTTCAAGCAACATTAATGCTTTACTTAACAAGTTATGCGTTTGCGTGCGTGCAGCTGCGGGAGGAGGCTGCCCGTGCTCAGCAGCAGTTCGGCCAGCTCGACAACAACAAGAACGACGCGGCCCGCGCCGCGGAGGCCGCGCGCCAGCGCGAGGCGCAGGCAGCGCAGCTGGCACAGTGCGCACCCGCCGTAACAGCTCGCCCTCTCTGCAGCAATGCCTGCATGCGCTTACGTGCTGATACTTTGCGCTACAGTATAAGCGCGTGATGGTGCATGCCATAGTTGTCGTGCAGGATGCCTTATTACTGACAAGGTGCAGACAAGGTGCAGCAACATCGATTGTGAAAGTAGCACAAGCAAAGTAGCACAAGAGCGTGACGTGTGGGTATAAATGGCCTGCGGCACTCAAAAGTGGCGTGGCGCTGTGCAGGGAGGCGGAGGCCGCCAAGCGCGCCGCGCTGGAGAAGCAGCGCGCCGCGCAGGGCCTGGGCCCGCAGGGCCAGCAGGCTGAGCGGGAGCTGCAGGCAGCCACCGCCGAGATCGAGGCCAACAAGCGGTGCGTCTGCCCCTTCAAAGTGTGTGAAGAGGGGTGTAGAGAGCATGTTTGCTGTACACTGTGGTTTAGGGTTGAGGCTGGGGTTGGGGAGTGAGTTGCAGTCTTGCAGTTCTTCTCTAGAGTCTGCAGGTGGTGTAAGTTTGGCACTGTTATGGTCATCTTTGTAAACCTGTGATATCTGACGTATGGTGCTAGGAGGGTGCTGTGGCGGCGCTTCTCAGCCGGCCACTTCCACACCAGGCAGTGACCTGACATGGGGGGAACCCGCGGCGCAGCCGCGCGGGCGAGCTGCAGGGCAAGCAGCAGCAGCTGGAGCAGCTGGAGCAGCAGCGCCTGTCGGCCGAGCGCGACACCAGCCGCTACGCGCAGGCGCTCGCGCAGGAGAAGCAGAACCTGCAGGCGCTGGAGGCGCAGATTGCGCCTGCCCGCCAGCGCGTGCTCGACGGCGAGCAGCGCCTGAACCACCTGAAGTCGTGCGCCCCCGCGTCAGTATCTGCGGCAGAGTTGCAGCAAGTGCAGCAAGTGCGGGGCCGTGTTGTCTATGTGGCGGCGTGGCAGCGTGCCGTGGCCGAATGCTGCATAGCTTATTGGAGTGGTCTGAGCTGCCTAGGAGGCGTGTGAAAAGCCCTGACAGCCTGTCGCCGGACACAGCAGTCGAGTGTGTGGCATTCCCTTGCGCAGGCTGGAGAACGAGATCACCAACAAGATCCGCCAGATGGGCGGCAGGGAGTCGCCGACGGCGCTGCTGCGCGAGCTTGAGTGCGCAGCGTTCCTGCCGACCTGGGCAACTGTGCTGCATCATGCTGCACCATGTTCTCTGCAGGGTGTGCGTTAGCAGTGGCGTCTGTGTGGAAATGATGAGTGGAAGGCAGTTTCCAGCACGCTGTGCTGTTGCAGATTGCGCAAGTGTTGTCAGTCAAGCGCACTTTATCGCACGGTGTACCGTCAGCGGGAATCACCGGCACTTGTGCATCATGTGCCTGTCAAGCTGTTGCTGGTGCAGTGTCAGCCAAGCGAGCATATAAGTTGGCGTGCGATCTTGCGCGCAGGGGCAACCACCAGCACCTGGTGCAGCGCGCGACTGCGGCGCAGGCCGCCATCGAGGAGCAGCGCCGCCTGCAGCAGCAGCGCCTGCAGGAGGCCCAGGCCGCCGAGCAGCAGTACAAGCAGCTGCTCAGCCGCCTGGACCCCGCCAACGCGTGCGCGCCCCGCATGTCGCCTGGCTGTTGCCCGTTGCCATGGGTGTGGTCTAAATCCGCCTGTCTGAGAACCTTTTGCATGGCAGGGTTAGGCATAAGGATTGGGCATGCGATGGGCGGCCACTTATCTCTCAAGTCTGGGACACAAATGTCACATGGCATATCTTGTAAGGGGCAGCTGCAACCTCCCAAGAGATGTCAGGTATGACGTATTTGTACGTCAGTGCATGTCCACGCGCCTGCACAGTGACCACAGGGTTGATCATGGTGTAGCGAGCAGCTGTCTGTGCGCAATCGTATGCCCACATGCCCGCACAGCGATCCCAGGGATTGTGGTATGGTGGGCGGCGAACGCTCACGCGCGAGCGCGCGCGCGCGCAGGGACGTGCAGCGCGCGAAGCAGGAGGCCGAGCGCATGGCGCTGCAGATGCGTGAGAACGAGGCGCGCGCGCACGACCTGGCCAAGCGCCACCAGGGCCTGCTGAGCGAGGTGGAGAACCACACGCGCACGCTGCAGCAAGCGCGCACCGACGCCGAGAAGCACATGCAGCGTACGCGCCTGGCCGTTGGTGCAACGTGCTGCTGCGCTGCGTCTTGTCCGTGCCTCTGAACATGCAGTGCGGCGCTGCGCGGCTGCAGTAATTTTGTGCCTCTACATTGCCATTGCACTTTGGTTTTAGTGATAGGCAGGGCGCTGACGCTGCGATGGGCGGCGCAGTCTACAACAGGTATGACAGCGAGGCGGAGGCCGCGCACAACCGCAAGCACGAGCGCTGGGACGAGGCAAACCAGCTAGTCCACTCGCAGCACGAGCACGAGACGCACAAGTTCTCGACCATGCAGGACAGGTGTGCGCCCGCGCACGCTGCTCTAGTGACGCGCCCTTGCATGCAGCCAGGTGCTTGCGAGCGTGTTGCGGCGTATCCCTGCCCTGTCGTGCAGCAGGGGGGTTACAGCGAGGGTTGGGACTTTGAGGTTGCCTGCTGCCATGCAGGATCAAGGACTTTGGCAGCCAGCTGGTGCACCACGGCAACACGGGCCCGGCGGGCACGACGACGACCACGACTAGCGCGCACCACCACCAGACCGGCGTGCCGGGCCAGATGGGCCAGACCACCACGGGCGGCCCGGGCCAGATGGGCCAGACCACCATGGGCGGTCCGGGTCAGATGGGCCAGACGACCACCGCGCACCACTCCAGCACGACGCAGGGTCCGGTGAGCAACGTCACCTGTAGCTTACTGCCTGAGTCGCCAAACCATGTCAGTGCGATTTCGTGTTGCACATTTACGACACATGCATCAGCAATGCAACCCTCAGCCACGAACAGCAACACTTGGACTCGAGTAAGCTGTGGGGGGCTGAAGTTTGCATTGCTAATGCATGTGTCGTGAGTGTGCAAGGACGCGAGTGTTGCTGTGGGTGGCTGAAGTTTACATTGACGTGTGCACGTGCAATGCAAAGTGTGTGTGTACAAAATTATGCCATGGTATTTTGCCCTTGCGTGCGCTGAAGCTGTGATACGATTGCGCAGACGATGACTGGGCGCTAAAGCAAGAGTCCAACGCGGACAGCAGTTGGGCGCTTGGCAGACGCTGCTGTGCCAGCCACCGATGTCAAGCAGTCGGGCACTGATGTCATGACTCACTATGTGGCCGAGGAGTAGGGGCGGCAAGCACAGATGTGATGCCTGTCAAGACCGCTTGCTGACTGCTGACGGGGCAGCTATGGTGGATTACATGGTGTTTGCAAGATGCTGTGCAAGAAGCTTATTACCGCTACAGCCTTAGATTGCCGTATGCATCTGTGTATCGAGCCTGTCGGGTGGTGGCACGCAAAATGTCTGTTCAGTGCTGCAAACGTATGGGGCCTTGCTTAAGGTGCTGCACATGCTTGCATGCTCTTACAGAAAAGTAGGGCGCCTGGTACTTGTTTGTAGCCAAGATGGTCGTCATTTCCAGCAGCCTGGTGTTAGTTTGCTTGCGAGAAAGGACAGCATTGCTTGTCTGAACTTTCCACATTTCATTTCCATTCCGAAGCGCCAAGGGCATAAGTTGCAGCAAGGTGTAATGACCAATAGGAGAGATAGATGAGACCACGAATGCAATTGTGTGTAATCCCACAGTATTCCCGAACATACACGGACTGCTGTCAACATGCGTCAAGAAGGCAACAGTGCACAAGCATGTTTATGCAATGCCAGAATGAAAGCAAAACATGCTGGCATGTGCAATCACCATGCTCAAACATTCTGGAAAAGCACTGCATGCCGCTTGCTCGCGCTCTACCGCTTCCCCTGAGTGTGTTCTGCACATGCAGGCCCGACCGCCGCACAGAACCGAAGGCGCGTCGCCTGCCTCAATGCGCTTGGTGCAACAGGCGCCGGTTTTGCAGGCCGTTGATGAATGCGGCGGCCGATGCGGCCCGCTTCGTGGCGGGCTGCACCTCCAGGATCTCGAGCGCGTCCGCGGGCGCGCCCCCCGGGCGCGCACCGCCCCCGCAGCGGACCAGCAGCGCGTCCCGCCGCGGGCCCACCGCCACCTCGTTCGGCAGCAGGCCGTGCCACAGCGCCGGGTCGGGCGCGTCGCGCACGCGCGTGCGCAGCACCTTTAACTCCAGCGCCTGCCCGGCCTGGGCCGCGCCGCCGGCGTCCCTGGCGCGCAGCTCGAACACGTGCCGCGTGCCCGGCCACCCCGCGAATGCGCGCACCTGCGCATGCGGGCTCCACATGAGGCGCGCGGCCCAGGCTGGACCGCCCGCGGCCGCTCGGGCCCTTTGCCCAAGCAAGCTCCCGAGAGCGGATCGGCATGCATCTAAATAATCTCTCTTACGGCGAAGCGTGGCATGGCGCATGGCATGGCCCCTGGCCTCGGGTTCACAGACCTGCTGGACTTCACACGCGGGTGACCCGCTGACGCAGCCCGGCAGGCGCCGTCGGGCAGCCCCGCGCCCGGCCGGGTCGCCGGAGCCGCGCGCGCGGAGCCCGGCGGGGGCGGGCGACGCGCCTTGTTGTGCAGCGCCTGCGCGGGCTCCCGGAAGTCCAGCAGCCCCTCCTCCATGCTCAGCTTGGCGGCCTTGGTCGCCCGCGCGGCGTCCTGCGGCTCCGCCACCTCCGCCGCCTGCCGCGAGCTCTTCCCTCAGCGAGATTGGCGCACGCTATTTCCTGGGGTAGGCGATGGGGACAATACAAAGAAAACGGGGTGGCTGGTAACAAGCCCGCCGCCCCTGCTGCCGCAACAGGCTGGCGCCTCGCGCGCGCTCTGCCGCGCCGCATCCGCCACCATCTCGCCTGGCACGCATGCAGCGCGCTGCTTGTACCACGCGCAACCGCGTCAGCGCAGGCCACCATCCGATGCGCAGGCAGCGCGCCGAAGGGGGCATGCGGACCCCGGGAACAGAGCTTTCGTTACTTTGAGAAAGCAACAGGCGGGTCAGCCGCACCCTGCCGCTCCAGACGTCCGGCAGGCGGCGCAGCAGCAGGCGCGCGCCGCGCGCGAACAGCTCGCGCAGCAGCTCGGGCGCCTGCACGTCCGGCCCGACGGCCACCGCCTCGCGCGCCAGCACGGGGCCCGCGTCCATGGCCAGCACGGTGAACGCGACGCTGACGCCCGTCTCCGCCGCGCCGGCCTGCGCCGCGGGCGCCCGCCTCGCCCATGCCGCCACGCCCGCCCCGCCGTCCCTCCCTCCTGTCATGCTTGCCAGCCGTGCCCTCCTCAATACCCGCGCAGCCCTGTGCTCAGCTCAGCCAAAATGAGTGCATGCACCAGCATGCCAGCGCAGGGCGCATGTCGGGGGCATCAAGCGCGGCGTCAAGGCAGGGGGCGGCCTGCAGCCTGCCGGAGGAGGGCGGCCGCGCCTGCAGCGCGCGCTGCACGGGCGCCGCGCCGCGGTACGCCGGCAGCAGGCTGGGGTGCACGTTCAGCGTGCCGCGGGCCGGCAGCGCCAGGAATGCGGCCGGCAGCAGGTTGCCGTACGCGGCGGTCACGCACAGGTCCGGCGCGAGCGCCGCCAGCGCCGCCAGGAAGGCCTCCTGCCCTGGGCGGCGCCGCGCGCGCCGTCCGGGCCGCTTTGGGCGGGGAGGCGCGCGCCGCCGCGCGGCCGGCGGCCGGCGGCGGCAGGTGCAGCAGGGCGGTGGGGATGCTGGTGGGGTCCCGGCTGGTGCGCTGCTTTCTGCTGCTGGCGCTGTCTTTGGGGGTGTATCGCCGCATCAAGACACTCACTTTTGGCCTGCCGCCAGGATCACGAGTCCTCTGAAAGGGGCTGCGCCTCAGACAGCGGCGTACCCTCAGAGATGGATGGATCGAAGGCAAACATGAACGCAGTGAGGTCCAGGCGCTGGCCACGCAGCCGGCCTTGGCGGGCGGAAGGGAAGCGCACGTCGCGGGCTTTCTCCGGCGTCAGGATGCGATCTGCGGCAAAGCCGCGCGCGGCGGCCAGCGCCGCAACCGGTGTCGGCTGCATCGCCTTGAGCTTGCCGCGTCCCAGCAGCCTGCCAGGCTGGCTGACCACCGCGCTCACCTGCGCGCGCGCCGGTCTGCCACTGACCTCAGGCCTCAAGCACTGCAGCTGAGGGGTGACCGGTGTAGGTGGCAGGACCCAGGCTCCACTATGCGCTCTTGAATAATATGTGGTCACGTCAACCCGTCCTTGTCCCCAGCTTGCTGTTGAGCACTCCTTCAGGCCAAGGGTGTTGCTTGCATATCTCGAGCAAAACCCGCGACTGTCTGTCAAGCGTGGGCGGCTGGCGTGCCTCAAAGCTGGCGCCGGGCTCCTCCGCCGCGTCCAGCAGCTGCTCCAGCACGCTGGCGGCCACCTGCAGGACAAACGAGAGTGAGGCTGCACTGACAATATCAGGGGAGCCACCGCGCTTGCAGGTCTGCGTGCTAGTCGCGGAGATAAGGCAGGCCCTTGACACGGCATTGCCTGAACACTTGGCAGGCGTGCCGCAGGCACACCTCCGGGGTACCCAGGAACACCAGCCGCTTCTTTGCCCCTCTGTCTGGTGGGCTGGCGCCGTCGGCAGAGGCTGCGCGCGTTGCGACCAGGCGCACGCGCGCCGAGCTGCTGAGCAGGCGCTGCACGTGCCGGTGCACCACGGGCCACACCAGTGCATGTGCAACCATGGGCTCAGCTTTCAGTCCCGCGAAGTGGTTGCAAGCAAACGCTGTGCGTTTAGACCACCGCAGAGACTGACATGTCTTGTCAGGCTATGACAGCTTACAGTCATGCAGTATGCATGTCTCGCCCATGCCACCACCGGCTCTTCACTGACAGGCGGCTTTCCCATGTGTCTGGTTGCAATAGTTTCCTACATCCATCAGCAGTATACAAACGGGCTTGTAAGCTACTTGCAGCTACTGCAAGCTATGCATGAGATGGACCCCGTTACGTCGGCATCACCCCGTAAACGGCTTTTATAAGGACGGTCCAAACAGAGATTGAACAGACGCACTGTTACTCTGTACGTGATCTCTCAGTCCTCTGATGCTTCTCCTTCACACTTCGTTACTGTCAGCCTGCCACTGGGCTGTTGGCGTATGTGTGTAAGAAAAGTATCATAAGTGTAGGACTTACGCAGCACTGCCCAGGCAGCGCCTTGAGGTTGAAAGGCATGCATTAGGCCTCCCGCAACAAGTGAGCAACTGCCCCCCATGGTTGCAACCATGAAGGGCCTGCAGGAACACCTGCACAGCCTGCACGAGGCCTTCGGCCGCCAGGCCTGCCAGGACCTGAGGCAGCTCGGCGCTGAGCCTTTTGCGGCAGCGCTGGACTCGCTGGACCGCACTGGCTCTGGCGCACACAGGCTGGCCGCAGCCAGGGCCCTGTCGTCACGCTGCTCCGAGCTTCTGCAACAGCAGGGGTGGCCGCACCCTGCATATAGGTGCGAAGTACCACAGGAGCAGCTCACAGGCTGCTGTGCGAACCTGCAACCTTCTCCACTTGAGCTGCACTATGCAGGGAGGCCTACGTTCTCGCGCAGCTCTGGGTTGCCGCCGAGCTGTGCGCGCGCTGCCTGCCAGCAGTGGAGCCAGACGAGCGGCCTGGCGCAGCCTGCGACAGCGGCAACCAGGTGCCTGCGACACGCGGCGGGAGCTGCAACGCCACAGGCGGGGCGCAGACCTGCTTGCGGGCTTCGGAGTCCGCCTCCAGTGTTGCACCTGAGGTCGCTGCGGCGGCTGGTCGTCAGGAGCAGCGCGGGTGCAGCGGCAGCTCCGCGTGCACAGCAGTTGAACAGCTGTGCGACTGCCCGTCACGTGAGGACGGTGCTAAGTGCGCAACCACTGCGCTGGAGGCGCTCCGCGCTGTGGACCTGGCGCTCATCCTGGGCGCTCCGGCGGAGGCAGCAGCTCCGGTGCACCCTGCCTGCACTTTTGCGCATGCGCTCTCGTAGAGCAAGCCCAGGTGCCCAAATTTGCACGCTGGACGTGCGCACTGAGGCGAAGGCGGGCATCCTGACACGCGCTCACCGTGCACGACCGTGTCGACGCTGGCAGGCGGTCACCCTTGGCTGCATGGCATACTCAGCCAAACACGCAATATAGTACCAGTATACCTGTCAGCGACCACAAAATTTGCTGCGCAAGCAGGTGCTTGCGGTGGCCGAGCCACTGGCGCGCGGCCGCCAGAGCAGCATGGCTGCGTGTACCCTGCAGCCCGACACTGTGCTGCCAGACGCGCCGCTCGCCGCGCTGCCCACGCTGGACGCCGCGCGTAGCATTGCGCGCTGCAGCGCGGCCGAGCTGCCGCGCGCGCGCTTCCGGCGGGACTTTTGGAAGGCGGACCGGCCAGTCATCATCACGGGTGAGCCCTTGCTGTTGACCTACTATCCGTGGTAGCATGTTGCTCGCAGTGAGCGCTCGGCTGCTCATTGACTGCGCCGTTATCAGGCCCAGCTGGCTGTATGGTGTCTGTAATTTACAGACTGTCAGATATGCTCCACACGCATGCTCGTGGTTGCTGTCATGGGTGTCTGCCGCTCCAGGACTGCGCCCCGTGCGCAGGCGCGCTGGAGGCCTGGCCCGCGCGGACGACGTGGCGCAGCCTGCGCTGGTGGGCGGCGCGCCACGGGCTGCGCAGCGTGCCCGTCGAGCTGGGGGCGGGGGCCGCCTGGCGAGAGGCGGTGCTGACGCTGCGCGAGCTGGTCGAGCGGCACCTGGCGCCCAGCGCGTGCGGCGCGCCTGGCGTGGAGACCGCCTACCTGGCGCAGCACGCGCTGCTCGACCAGGCGCGTGCTCCCCCGGCAGGCGACAGGCTGGCAGACGGGGCTCGGTGCTAGTATCTGCATGTGTCCACTTTAACGTCAGGAGAAGCATGAAGGCAATGGTGAGCCGACCCACTCCATCTGTGCGTTGCATCGTGTGCATGAGGGCGAGGCATGCAGGGCAGCAGTCCGCTGTAGTATGTAGGACGTAAATCAGGCTGCTCTGATACAGGTGCGCACGAGAACAATGAACAATGTGGACGCGCTATTGGCCCGTACCTACAACGCGCAAGCCAGCAGGCCAGAAACATCCTGTGTGGCAGCTTCTACGGCTCTAAATGTGGTGGGGATGGCCAGAGCGCCGTAAGAGCTGCAGCAGACATACACTAGGCCAACCCGCCATTGCAGTGCTGCAGCAGACCATTGATACTCGACTGTGGGGCAGCGCAGATCCCAGAGCTGGCGCAGGACGTGGCTGTGCCACCCTGGTGCGAGCCTGGGGGCCCGTGCAACGCATGGATCGGCACGGCTGGCGCGGCGACGCCACTGCACTTTGACAGCTATGACAACCTACTGGCGCAGGTGTGCGACTCCCAGCACGAGGCTTGAGACATGGGCATGGACCTTTTTGAGTAAGAGCGGAGCGGAGTGCACACTGTATGAGCGTAATAGCTGCATCAGTGGTGGTCTGCTTGCCTGCTGCCTGCATGACCATTTGCTTGTTACTCGAGGTGCGAGTGCTGCACATAAAGCGTGGACTCAGCAGTGAACCCGTGACCTACAGATAGTCAGCGAACTTGGTAGTACGCTTTCTATTCAATCGTGACCAAAGAACTGGAAACTAACATGGGCACCTGCTGCGGCGACACTCACAGGTTGCTGGCTACAAGTACGTGCGCCTGTATGCGCCCGACCAGACAGCGCGGCTGTACGTGGGAGACGCGCCTGCAAATGCTGGCAGTATGAGCGGCGTGCAGGCCGCGCGGCTGACGGCGCAGCGCAATACGTCGCCGATTGATGTTGCCGCGCCAGACCTGGCCCGCTTCCCAGACTTCGCCAGGGCGGTGTACACTGAGGCGGTGCTGCAGCCTGGCGAGCTCCTGTTTATCCCTGTCAAGACATGGCACTATGTGCGCTCGCTGACAACAGCCATTTCTGTTAACTTCTGGTTCTGAGCACTTCTGGGGCCTCAGTGCTCGAGCCAATGTTCAAAAAGTGCACCTCAGCTGTCGGCAGCTGTCACCACCTCTGCGCGCCTCGCACGCGCCGCGCTAGCTCCAGGCAAACTCTGTAGCATGTATCTCAGATACACGCTACCGCCATACGCCCTACTACAAGAAAGTTTTATATCGATAACATGGTAACGCACTGCACTGCCGACAAGATCCATAAATGTCCTTCGCCACTTGCCACAGGCTGATAATACCATACAGCATTGGTACAACGCTGCAGTCAACCTGCGACATGTCTGCGTTGACACCACACCAGGATGCCCGCCGTCCGTAGTACAAAGTAATTTATGACAGGGACAGTCAGATGACCACTGCACCGCGAGACTGCCAGCTCAAGTGCCTGGCTGCCGACAACCTTGCGCTGGTGAGCGCCCGGCCTCCTGGGGCGCCGGCTCAACAGTAGTGTTGAGCAGCAAGTTTGGCACGTGCGCCAACAGGCAGACACAGCAATCTCGCCTGGTGACCAGCCAGGCTAGCAGCACGCCTATTCTTGCAGCAAGTGTGCAGGCTACGGAGTGGGTTCTGCAACGGTCCATGGGATGGCCGCCCTAGTTCCCTTGGCAACAGAGCTTGCCTGATGCAGTATGAGGGAGAGGCACGCTGCCAGGCAGTGCCTGAGTGGCCGTGATATGGCACGTGGCGCAGCTGCTGGCAGCGCTGCCCGAGCCAGCAAGTGCGCTTCACGTGCTTGCACAGGCACAGACGCCTGCAAACCTGGCGGCTGAGCTGGGCGCAGAGGCGGCCTGGTGGCAGGCCTCGCAGCTGGATGGCGCTCACCACGTCATCAGCCATGCAGGCGGGCTGCAACCCCAAGATTACTGACCGCGTCAGGCTGTGCAGATCCCACCGTTGAGCTGGTAGTGCGAGCGTAGGACAAGGGCACAACACAAAGCTTGCGAGAGCTGCGAGGCGGGTTGCCCAAGAGAGGGTGCCGCAAGTGTCTTATCACAGCCACAGCCAGAGGCCACTAGTTCGTGCGTAGCCGATCAGACATGCAGTGCACGGGGAGCATGCACATGCAGCGTCACGGCTGAAAGAGGCTACATGGCGGTCAACACTACTGTAGCTTGATTGAGGGCTCTGATGCTGAGAGCGCACATACGCACAGGCATGCGCGACTTCTGGCACAGTGCGTTTGGGCCGCGCGAGGACGTGCCCTGGCTGGACTTCTGGGCCAGCTTCCCCTGCGACCTGGGCACGTGCGCTTGGGAAAGTCACCATGGACACATTGCATGTTGTTCGGGTGTCAGTTGCCTATGCTGAAGCTCCTAAGTGAAAGCATGAACGGATGCAGTATGGTTGCAGCTGGCTTCATAAAAGTGTCATTAACGTGCATGCAGGAACGCGGCTGCTGAGCTCAACGTCATGTTCCTGTCCCAGTCGGCTCGTGATGTCCTGCAGGCACGGGCACAGTGGCACGTAAGTGCGGGGTCGGAGCAGATCTGCCAAAGTACAACTGGTTTGTGCTGCGTGTCACACCAGGACAAGCACATAGATATCATAAGGTTGGCATATCGCACACTGGCTTGAGGCTGCTAGCGTGCTATTCGAGTCCTTGCACACAAACCATGCAGTACAGGTGTGCAGGCTCCTTTTTCACGCTTGGTCCACTGCTGTGATATGAGGTTGGATGGGCATGATGATGCAGGCAGCGCTGTCGCGAGGCAACCCGCACCGGCTGAGTACCGCAGAGGTCGACCACGCCTTCCCTCCTGGCACGCCAGTTGCCAGCGTGTGCGCGGCAATTCTTGCTGTCGCCGAGCGCATCCGTACGCGCGGCCGGTGCACCCAAGCGCTTATGCACGGCCGTTCAGCAAGGACATCTTCCTTTATCTCCTTCATTTCGCTCTCTTTGTATGGTTTTGCTGACAGCACAGTATTTTTTTGCTGAACTGAATCCTCGGTCGCATGCATGCTGTCCCCCGCTGATGCGCCGGTCGCCGGCACCCTCTCTGAACAAACAACCACGCCTTTTGATATTGCTCAAAGTAGCACGCCCCGTCAGTGGTCAAGCTCATGACGAAAAGAGGAGGCGCAAGCGTGTGCCTGGCATTTTCCATGAGGCCCTGCAAACACGTGAGTCTGCACCATTGCGTGTGCCAGGCGCTCGGCACGCAAGAAGGCAGTACAGGGTGCAGTTGCGGCGTCCATGCCGAGCCTGCATGCACCACTTGCGCATGCGGCTGGGTTGGAGGCCGTCGCGGAGCAGCTGGCAGCCGTGCTGGCGGCAGCAGAAGACCCCCTGCAGCTGATCAGCATCACAGGACCGCCAGGAATAGGTGCGCTCGCGCGTAGGACAATGATCGTCTATGGCATGGCACATGCAATGGTCCAGCAATCTGGTGACAATAATAGACGGGCTGGAACGCTTCATACCTGGCAAGCACTCGGCAGGCCGCATAGGTCCAGAACCCCTTAGTAAGTCAAGGGTTATGCTCATCCGCTCAGTAATTTTGCATGCTGCGCAGGGAAGACAACCGCGGCGCTTGCCATGGCCCGGCAGCTTGTGGCGCAAGGGGAATGGGCAAGCGCGCACTACGCAGACATGGCCGCCTGCGCGCTACCTGCTGAGGCGGCATATCAGTTCAGTGGCCTGACCCTTGCAGCCCAGAGACCGCACGCTGTAGGCCGATGCCGCATATGGCCGGCGTTTGGTAGCCATGAGTTGCATTGTAGCAGGCATGTGCATGTGCGGCATGTGCTGGACCACGTTTTGGGGATGGTCGGCTGCAGTGCTGTGTCAAAATCATAGCGCATGTTGGCAAGGTGTGAAACATTGCGTACAGCATTCCACAGTGTATGTCGATGCAGGATCCATTGTCATAAGTAGGCAGCAGTCTGCTACACCTACGACCCATTTCATCCTCGTACCATGATAGCAGGCCAATGATACTAGTGCAGAACTGATATCATGTTCAGGCATACATACCTTCAGAAACCGTTGACGATGGCCCGTGCTGGCATGCAGGCTCATAGCTGGCATGGGGGTGCCTAGCAGCTCGCCTGATGCGGCGCTGTTGCTGGCCTGGCTGGCGCGCAGCGCCAGCGCGCCGCTCGGTCTCATCCTACGCCTACCTGCCAGCGCGCCTGCAGCCGTCAAGGCACACATCTGCACCCTGCTGCAGCGCATGCTCAGGGCGCGTCGCACGCTGTCTTGGGTACTGAGAAGCAAGACTTGACGGGAGATCGCAAACAAGCCAGCACATGCCCAATGAGGAGGGTAATGCTTGCCATTTGGCCTGGTCCTGCGCCTGTCTGTCAACACCCTAGCGACCTTATGCATCCTTGAGCTGCAGCACATGCTGCGCACGTATAGTGGTATGTCCGAGGTCTCATGACAGCTGCACGTCATGCACGGATTGCAGTGCATGAGGCACTTCAGCAGCCATCAGCTTCTGCTGTGCTTTTGCTGGAACCAGGCTGAGGCAATTTATTGTCTCTGAGTGCAATTTATTGTCTCAAGTAAGCGGCGTGCTGAACTACTTTGGTAAGAGCGTGCAGGTTGCTCCACTCCTGCAGGTCCTGGTGGTAACTGACTCACCGCTGGATGTCTTGCATGCCACAACAACGGAGTTTACCGTGGCGCCACTGCCGCTGTCTGACGCTTTGCTTCTCCTGCGCCACCTCGCCTCAGAGGCCAGCGCCCCTTCCCCACTAACCTGCATCACGGCAATCATTGCATGTTGCGCTGCTTCACATGTACAAAGGACTAGCCGCTGCAGCATGGCTTCCTGATTGCAGGTGGCATGCCTGGCAGCATGGGTCGGTATATGTGGCTGGCAGTGCAGCTGGCACATGCGTACGTGCGTGTGCACTGTGCACATATGCGGCCTGAGTGCCTGCAATCAGATTGAGATACATGTGTGGAGCCATGGCACAACGTTAAGACACTGCGAGGCCACAGAGTGCGCCACTGGCAGGCACCTGAGCAAGACGTGCTGGACGCCGCCGCATGGGCTGCCGGCGTCCCGCTGAAGCTGCACCTAGTGGCCGGAATCTTAGCACGCAACGCAGAGCGCACCTCCTCTGCGTCTGGGAACGCCAGCAGTGCGTCTGCTGGTGCTTCCAAAGCAGCTGGCGGCGGAGCAGGGCAGGGAACTACCGTCCGCTACCAAAGCATGCTCAGCAAATCAGCATCCCTGGACATGTGCGCCGCTGTGCTCAGCATGTTATCTACTACAGGCCTGATCTTGCGGTCATGGATAACTGTATGCTCTGCCCAGAATCACAAGCACAGATGCAGCCGACGCGTGCTGCTACGGTAGCGAATGAGAATATGCAAGCAGTTGAGCTGCTGCATTGTGCACATAATAGTAAGCACCTAACACTAGCTCAATCAGTGAGCTCGCAGGCTCACCTGCAGTGATAAGTGCCAGTGCCAGGTGCGTACGCGCCGCGCTGGCCGCGCTGAGCGAAGCGCTCTTGCACCAGCTCCTGCAGCTGGCACTCCTGCCGGCGACCGCATTCCCGGCATCGGCCGTGGCAGCTGTGCTGGGCTTTGGCGAGGCGGGACACGCATGTGCACGCGCGGCCTGCCGCGCCCTGGCTGCTGCTGGCCTGATGCAGGCGCGCTCTGAGCGCTGAGGCAGGGGAAGGTTGGATGGACAGCAGCTTATTGCCACACTGACCGCAATGACAGCATTTGCCGGGCAGGATGCTAAGCTCACATGCTGTGGACTGCAGACCTGAGCAGCTTTGCATAGCAATAAGACTGCAGGGCTCATTGCAGGGTGCATGAGTGCATGGGTGTCAAGGAGGAGTGGACTGGAGCGCGTGCAGAACAGCATCTCCGAAAAGAGGTGTGTGGGCAGGCAGTGGATGTGCAGGAGGACATATGGCGCATGCACGACCCCGTGCGGGACACTGCCGCCGCGCTCTCTGCCGAGCTGGGCCTGCGGCACTGCGCTGCCAGGCACGCCCTGCTCCTTGCGTGCCAATTGGTTGGGATCCAGGGCATGTGGTGCTGTGCATGCATGGTAACAGAGCGCAAGTCCCGCATCCGGCAAGGTATGCATCCGCTTGTAGAACTGGGCGTGTCAGAGTACTGATAATGTGCGGCGTGTGCAAGGTATGCATGCCCTTTGCACCTTTGCTGCCAGATGTGCAGGCTCGGCACCTGATAACGACTCCCTGTATCTAGTGAGGTGAGGCGCATGCATGCAATGCAGCCTTGCCGCACAGAGACAAACCATAGCTGCCGCTCATGCGCGTCCCATGATGCAGGGCGGCACTGGTGGAGCACTACACGGGCGTGGCCTGCTGGGCAGCTGCGCTACACACGGCGCAACACGGCGCGGCCGCCGCCCGCCTGCTGGACCGGTCTGCCGCAGGCGTGGCGCTGGCGGTGGAGTGGGCGGTGGAGGTGAGCTGTGCGTGTCGGCTGCTCACTATGTGCCGTGTGTGGGCGGGGGATAGATTCACAGCACGACAAGCAATATCATGCTTCCAGCGTGTTGCAAGCATGTCCACGCTCCTTGTTTGTATGACGCTGCTTGAGTACTCAGTGTTACTAAATGACGCACAGTAGCCATCCAACAACTTCATACCGCAGCATTGTGCGTTTTCCTCGCATCAGAGGCAGAGCAAACCCGTAGGATGGCGTCAAATGAACACGCAGCACAAGCGTGCTATGCGCGCGGCGCTGGACTGAGCAGGATCGCACACGTGTGGTTCCAGGGGCGCTGCGCCTCCCCAGACGCTGGGCGCGTACGCCGCGCTGGCAGGGCAGGCGCTGCCGCTGCTCGCGCCGCGCATGGACGCCGGCCTGCGCCAGGCCTTCTGCGAGGCGCGGCGCGCGCTGTGTGGGCTGATGGCATAGGTCTGTGACGCCTGCACTGTATACTATTGAATTGCCAGTCTTGCATCCGCGTGTGCTTTCCGCCGTGCCTTGTGTCCAGGAAGCTGCCTGTTTGTCTGGATGCTGTTTTGTGGATCGCGCAGCGTTGTCTTTGAGCTGGGCAGAGGGTTGCCTATTCAGACAGAGGATTGAGAGGGCGTTTGGCCACGTGCTGCCATGTGCAGGGACTGAGGCGCTCCTGCCCGGGAGTGCAGGCAGTCGTGGATATGGCAGAAGTGGCAGGGGATGCACAGGCGGCCGCGCTTGCGCGCTGGCGCCTGGGCGAGGCCCTGGGCGAGTCGGGGCGCTGGGCTGAGGCGGCCGCGCCGCTTGCCGAAGCGCTGGTTGCGCTCGAGGCCGCACCG